>ERZ808040.322-NODE-322-length-44207-cov-4.317380_pt1 | contig 44207 bp, 34 predicted proteins | sample MGYA00380191_ERZ808040 | MGnify/ENA primary metagenome ERZ808040 (study PRJEB31490, sample SAMN06133395) | mouse gut metagenome | isolation source: J6 | host: mice | place: China: Chengdu | collected 2015-05 ...
AACTTTCCGGGGATGTCGTGATCCAGACTTACCAGCCGGGTCATTACGCGGTCAGGGCGGCGGCAGAGGGGGATTATGAGGGATTTTTCCGGAAGGAGATTGCGTTCCGCAAAGCACTTTTGTACCCGCCCGCTTCCCATGTCCTTGCCGTGCTCGTGTTCTCGGAGAAGGAGGAACGGGCGGACGCGGCGGCGGCGCTTTTATCCGGTGCGGCGGCGCATTTCCTCTCAGACAATGCCATGACAACCACAATGGTGGGACCTGCCCCGGCATCGCTTGCGAAAGCGAACGATCGGTACCGGAGGATGATTTATTTGAAAGAATCCGATTATTCTTCGCTTGTAGCCTTGAAAAATTTTCTGGAAGGTTATATATTATACTCGGAGCAGTTTAAGAATGCGGGTGTACAATTTGATTTTGACCCGGTGAACGGGTATTGAGCGCGGGTCAAAATGGCCGCGCGTGCCGGGGGCGGTGCGCGGGAATGGAAAGAAGTTTGCGGAGGTGCGGTTTCCGCGGATCCTAAAAAAATTAAGCCGCACAGAAACGAGGAATGGGATGGCAATTCGTAAAATCAGGAAAATCGGGGACAGTATCTTAAATAAGCAGACAAAGGAGATCACGGAGATGACACCCCGTCTGGCATCCTTGATCGACGATATGCTTGAGACGATGTATGACGCGGACGGTGTGGGGCTGGCAGCGCCGCAGGTCGGTGTATTAAAGCAGCTTGTCGTGATTGACGTGTCGGAGAATGCCGACGAGCCGATGGTGCTGATCAATCCGAGGATTGTGGAGACTTCCGGGGAGCAGACAGGGGATGAGGCATGTCTTAGTGTGCCTGGCAAGTCCGGGAAGGTAACGCGGCCAAATTTTGTGAAGGTGCAGGCGCTTGACCGGAATATGCAGCCGGTGGAGTACACGGGAACGGAGCTGCTCGCCCGTGCGATGTGCCATGAGATCGACCATCTCTCCGGCGTTTTGTACGTTGAGCGGGTGGAGGGGGAACTGCATGATGCGAGGGCTTCCGAGTAAGGGGAAGCGGTCTTTTTGCAGAACACAGAAGTGGCGGAAATAATTTAAGTAGGGCGGCAATGGCCGCTGTCCTGCGGAAATGAGGATGTATGAAGATTGTTTACATGGGAACCCCGGAAATTGCGGCGGTCATTTTGGAGAATATGCTTGCGGCAGGGGACGAGGTGGCGGCGGTCGTGACGCAGCCGGACAGGCCGAAGGGACGCGGGCATGGGCTTGCTTATTCTGAGGTCAAGCGTGTGGCAGCCGCACATGGGCTGCCCGTTTATCAGCCGGAAAGGGTAAAGGAGGAGGAGTTTCTTTCCTGTATGGAAAGGCTTGCGCCGGAGCTGATTGTTGTGGCGGCTTTTGGGCAGATTCTCCCGAAGCGGCTTTTGGATATGCCGAAATACGGGTGTATCAATGTCCATGCTTCCCTGCTGCCGAAATACCGGGGTGCCGCGCCGATCCAATATGCGATCCTGAACGGGGAGTGTGAGACGGGCGTGACGATCCAGTACATGGCGCAGGGGATTGATACCGGGGATATGATCACGCGCGAGGTGGTGGCGGTCGCACCGGACGAGACAGGCGGCAGCCTGCACGACAAACTCGCGGCGGCGGGCTGCGTGGCGCTGCGCCGTGCGATCGGGCAGATCGCGGACGGCACGGCGGTGCGCACGCCGCAGGACGAGGCGCAGGCGAGCCATGTTGGGATGCTTTCAAAAGAGATGGGACGGCTTGATTTTTCACAGCCGGCGGATGCTTTGGAGCGCATGGTGCGGGCGTTTAACCCTTGGCCGAGTGCGTACACGGTGCTTGACGGGAAAATCCTGAAATTTTTCCGGTGTGAGGCCGTACCGCTGTCCGCCAAGGAACTGCAGCGGGGGAAGGAATCTGCCTTCTGCTGCGGCATGGTGTCTGCTGTGGAAGCGGATTCTTTTACGGTTTTAACCGGGGACGGCGGGCTTACCGTGCGGGAGCTGCAGCTTGAGGGGAAGCGGCGCATGACGGCGGCGGAGTTCCTGCGCGGTTACGCCTTAAAATGCGGGATGCGTCTGGGCTAATGCGGGGGCAGATGCTTTTGCCGTTATCGGGATGTGCCAGGCGGGGAAGCGTTTTTCCGGAGCTGCCCGGAATCGGGTTTTGGCAGGGATGTTGCGAGTTTTAAGAAAATTTTAATGAGAATGTAAAAGAATTTACGCATTTTACTGGTAAGATATACTTACTATGGTAAAAACAGCATGTGGTATATGCCAAACTTTAAACAGGAGGAATAATATATGTATTGGGATTGGACTTACATTCTGGTATTGATCGGCATGGTATTAAGCCTTGCGGCTTCCGCCAAGGTCAGGAGTACTTACGCGAAGTACCAGAAAGTGCGCAGCCTTTCGGGGCTGACCGGGGCGGTTGCCGCGGAACGGATCCTGCATTCGAACGGAATTTATGATGTGGCAATCGAGCTGGTGGAAGGGGAATTGACGGATCATTATGATCCGAGGAACAAGGTACTGCGCCTTTCGGAATCGGTGTACGACAGTACGTCGGTGGCGGCGGTCGGGGTGGCGGCACATGAGTGCGGTCACGCGATCCAGCACGCGAGGGCATATCTGCCGCTGAAACTGCGCACGGCGATCGTTCCGGCGGCCAATATCGGTGCAGGCTTGTCCTGGCCTTTGATTCTTGTCGGGCTTATGATTGGCTCGCGCAGTTCCAATTTCTTTATCACGGCAGGCATCCTGCTTTTTTCCCTTTCCGTACTTTTCCAGCTTGTAACGCTTCCGGTGGAACTTAATGCATCCAACCGCGCGGTGCGCGCGCTCGCGGATATGGGGATTCTTTATGGGGACGAAGTAAAGGGCACGAGGAAAGTGCTTTCGGCAGCAGCGCTCACATATGTGGCAGCGGCAGCGGCATCCGTTTTACAGCTCCTGCGTCTTCTTCTGCTGTTTGGAAGGAGAGATGACTGATGCAGGCAAGGGCTGTGGCGCTTGACATGCTGCTCGCGGTGACGGAGGAAAAAAAGCCTTCGCATATCGTGGCGGCAAGAGAACTTGCAAAGTACCCGGATATGGAAAAAAAGGAGCGCGCCTTTGCAAAGCGCCTCTTCTCCGGGACGCTGGAGCGGCTGTTGACGCTGGATTTTTTGCTGGGCCATTATTCGCGGACGGGGACGGATAAACTGAAACCGACGGTCAAAGGTATTTTGAGGATGGGGTTTTATCAGCTATACTATATGGACGTGCCGCCTTCCGCTGTCTGCAACGAGGCGGTGAAGCTCACGAAGAAGCGCGGCTTTGCGGGGTTGTCCGGATTTGTCAACGGCATCCTGCGCAATGCGGTGAGAAATCCGCTCTCTCTTTCGGATGCGTTTGCCGCAATGCCGGAAAAGAAAGCGCTCTCGCTCACATACTCGGTGCCGGAGTGGCTGGCTGCTGCGTTTTTGTCATGGTATGGCAGGGAACGCACGGAAAAAATGTTTGCCTCGTTTTTGGAGCCTGCGGGGCTTACGGTGCGCGTAAACCAGTCAAAATGCGGTGTTGCACAATGCCGGGAGAGGTTTGTGCAGGCGGGGGTCAGCGTACAGGCAGGGAATTTTGTGCCCGGGGCGCTGCATTTGTCGGGCATTGAGTTGGTACAGGGGCTGCCGGGGTTTGCGCAGGGTGATTTTACGGTGCAGGATGAAAGTTCGATGCTGCCGGTATTATGCGCGGGCATTGCTGCCGGGGATTATGTGATCGACTGCTGCGCGGCACCGGGCGGAAAGGCACTGCACGCCGCGGATGTGCTTATCATGAGGGAGAGGGAGATAGAAACGCCGCCGTATGCGCAGGGCGAAAGGAGGGATACGTCCCGTGAAAGGGAACGGTGTGGGGAAAATGCTGTTTCTGCGCCGGAAAATGCCCCGGTACCCCGAAGGGGGAGGGTTTCCGCGAGGGATATCTCGGAGTACAAACTCGCAAAAATCCGTGAGAACGCAGAGCGCTGCGGCTTTGACAATGTGGAGGTAATGCTTTTTGACGCGGCGGAATGCCGCAAGCAGGATGTCTTACAGGCGGATGTCGTTCTTGCGGATCTTCCGTGTTCGGGTCTTGGGATCATCGGGAAAAAACCTGACATAAAATATAATATGACACCGGAAGGATTGGACGAACTCGCGGTGCTGCAAAGGAAAATCCTGCGGGCTGCCGCGCAGTATGTAAAGCCGGGTGGTGTGCTGGTTTATTCAACCTGTACCGTAAACCCGCGGGAGAACCGCGGGAACGCGGTCTGGCTTTCGGAGTCGGAGGGGCTTGTGCCGGAAGGGCTGGGGCGTTATCTTCCGGAAGCTTTGGCTGCGTCGGTTGGGGAGGACGGGTATTTACAGCTTTTGCCGGAAGCAGGGAAATGGGATGGCTTTTTTGTTGCCCGTTTCCGGAAGAAAGGTGGGGAAAACTGCAAATGATACAAAAGGATATCAAATCAATGGAGCTTGCAAGGGTGAAAGAGGAGATCGGACAGCTCGGTGAAAAACCATTCCGTGCGGTTCAGATTTACGAATGGCTTCACAAAAAACTTTGCGGCAGTTTTGATGAGATGACGAATATTTCCCGCAGCTTGCGGGAAAAATGTAAGGAAAGTTTTTCCTTATGCACGCTGCATGCCGTGGAATGCCTGGAATCGGAAGAGGACGGCACCTGCAAGTTTTTGTTCCGGCTGCCGGACGGCAATGTGATCGAGAGTGTTCTGATGCGTTACCGTCACGGCAATTCGGTCTGTATTTCCTCCCAGGTCGGGTGCAGGATGGGCTGCCGCTTCTGCGCGTCCACCCTGTCAGGGCTTGTGAGGAACCTTATGCCGTCCGAGATGCTCGAGCAGGTGTATCAGATCCAGAAAATAACCGGCGAGCGCGTTTCAAACATTGTCGTGATGGGGATGGGGGAACCGTTTGACAATTATGATAATCTGGTAACGTTTTTGCGGATGGTCAGCGATGGCAACGGTCTAAATATCAGCGGCAGGAATGTGACGGTATCAACCTGCGGCATCACGCCGCGCATAAGGCAGTTCGCGGAGGAGGGGTTTACCGCCAACCTTGCGCTTTCGCTGCATGCGCCGAAGGATGCGGACCGGGAGGGGCTGATGCCGGTTGCCAGGATGTATCCCCTCGCACAGGTGATGGAGGCGCTCGATGATTATTATAAAATAACCAAGCGCAGGCTGACATTTGAGTACAGCCTCATAGCGGGAGTAAATGATTCTGCCGGGCAGGCAGGGGAGCTTGCCCGGCTTGTTAAAGGAAAGAACTGTCTTGTCAACCTGATTCCGGTCAATGAGGTGCGGGAGCGTGATTTTAAGCGTTCCGATCCCCGAAATATACAAAATTTCAAAAATATACTTGAAAAAAACGGAATAAATGTTACTATAAGAAGAGAAATGGGCTCCGATATCAATGCTGCGTGCGGACAGCTGCGCAAGAGCTATATGGACGGGAGGTGAGCCGGGGATGAAGACGTATTCTGTTACGGACATAGGACAAAAGAGAAAGACGAACCAGGATTATGTATATTGCAGAAAAGAGAAGTTGGGGATCCTGCCGAATCTTTTTATTGTGGCGGACGGGATGGGAGGACATAATGCGGGTGATTTCGCGTCCCGGTTTGCCGTGGAGGAGTTTGTACGCCAAGTAGGGGAGGGGGAGGGAAAAACCCTGATCCAGACAATGGAGGAAGCCGTAAACCGTGCGAACCGGCTGCTGATCGAACAGGCGGAGGAAAGGCCTGAGCTAAAAGGGATGGGAACCACTTTTGTGGCGGCGACGATCGACGGGGAAGATATGTATGTTGCCAACATCGGGGACAGCAGGCTGTACCTGATCGGGCAGGAGGAAATCATGCAGATTACGCAGGACCACTCGCTTGTGGAGGAGATGATCCGGCGCGGGGAGTTAAGGCGGGAGGAGGCCCGCTTTCACCCGAATAAGAATGTCATTACAAGGGCGATGGGAGCGAACGTGGGTGTGGTTCCGGATTTTTTTGAGGTTCCGCTGCGGGAGGGGGATATCATCCTGCTGTGCTCGGACGGACTTTCCAATATGATGGACGACCGCGAGATATTCTCGGTGGTAAGGCAAAACCAGGGGGATATCGAAAAAGCGGGAAGCGAGCTCTTGCGGCTGGCGAACGAGCACGGCGGAAGGGACAATATCTCCATCGTCCTGGTCGGTGAGTGCGCCGGGGATGGCAAGGATTATGCAGAAATGAGGTAGATTTATGATTAAACCAGGTATGTACATCAGTGAACGCTACGAGATCATTGATAAAGTAGGTTCCGGCGGGATGGCAGATGTCTACAAGGCCAAATGCCACAGGTTAAACCGTTATGTGGCGATCAAAATACTGAAAAATGAATATTCGAGCGACAAGAATTTCGTGGCGAAGTTCCGCGCGGAGGCACAGTCGGCCGCGGGGCTTTCCCACCCGAATATCGTAAATGTTTATGATGTCGGCGACGATGAGGGGCTGTATTACATTGTGATGGAGCTTGTGGAGGGCATCACGTTAAAGAAGTTCATCGAGCGCAAAGGGAAATTGGAGATCAAGGAAGCCATCGGTATTTCCATCCAAATCGCGCAGGGTATGGAGGCGGCGCACGCGAACCATATCATCCACCGCGATATCAAACCGCAGAATATTATCATTTCAAGGGACGGCAAGGTAAAGGTGACGGATTTCGGTATCGCGAAGGCAGCAACCTCAAACACCGTGTCGCAGAATGCGGTCGGTTCGGTGCATTACCTTTCGCCGGAGCAGGCCAGGGGCGGTTATTCCGATGAGAAGAGCGATATTTATTCCCTCGGTGTCACAATCTACGAAATGCTCTGCGGCATCGTTCCGTTTGCGGGGGATAATTCCGTCTCGGTTGCGCTCTCCCACATCAACGATGAGGCGAAACCGATCCGCGAGCTGCGCCCGGATGTGCCGCCAAGCATCGAGAAGATCGTCCAGAAGTGTATGCAGAAAAAGCCGGAGCGCCGCTATCTTTCTGCCTCGGAACTGATTACCGACCTGCGCTGTTCGATCACGAACCCGAACGGGGATTTTGTAAAGCTGGCATCGGTTTCCGTTCCGGATTCCCCGACGATCAACATGACCGACGCGGAGATGGAATCGATCAAGAGTGCCGCGAAATCACCGGCAGTCTACTATGACAGCCATCCGGAAACCGCCTCAAACGCAAAGAAAGTCCAGAAAGAGGAGGAGGAGGACCTAGACGGTGTTGACCCGAGGTTCGAGAAATTTATCATCATCGGGACAATCATCACGGCAGTAGCCCTAGGACTTGCGCTCATCTATCTTGTGATCAACCTGTCCGGTGTGCTTGATATTTTCAACAAAGATCCGGGAGTGACCCCGACACCCGGGGCAACCCCGACAATGACGGTAGCGCCAAGCCCGACGACGGAGCAGATCGGCATGAAAGATATGGTAAGTGTGGTCGGATTAAAGCTTGACGACGCGGTCGCAAACCTGCAGATGGTCTCCCCGAATTTCAGCATCATCAGCGATAAGGAGGAGTATTCCAAAGATGTCCCGAAGGGGTATGTGGTAGACCAGTATCCGCCGGAGCATGCGTCGATCGCCCCGGACGGCACGATTGAGCTGACGATCAGCGCGGGACCGGAATCGAAGCAGATCCCGAATGTTGCTTACTATACGCTTGATAAGGCGAGGACGGAGCTCGAGGGGATCGGGTTTGAGACAAAGCCTTCCTACGAGGCGAGCACGGACTATGAGAACGGTATGGTTATCCGCACCGAGCCGGCGGCGGAGGAATATCTTGAGGAAGGCGGGACGGTCACGATCGTTGTCAGCACCGGACCGGATATTACACTGACGGATATGCCGAAGCTTCTCGGCCTGACGGAGGAGGAGGCGGTCGCGGCACTTTCAAAAGCAGGGCTTTCCCAGGGTTCCACGAACTACACGAGCAGCAACAAGTACGCGGAGGGGCTCGTATGTTTCCAGAGCTTTAGCGAAGGGCAACGCATCGCGGCGGGAACCAAGGTTGACATTGCGTTAAGTACCGGGCCGGAGGTGGTCGCGACTCCGGAGCCGACCCCAACCCCGGAGGAGGAACCGACCCCTGCACCGGAGGAGGAAGAGCCGACCCCAACCCCGGAGGAGGAGGAACCAACCCCGACCCCGGAGGAGGAAGAGCCAACGCCGACCCCGACTCCGGAACCGGAGCCTCTCTACAGTTACCAGGCGACGGTCGTGATCAGCGACTGGCCGCTTACGGAGAGTGATACGGCAACACTTTATATCACGTTATCCCAGGATGGGAACGAGGTGGATATCACAAAGGAGGAATCGAGGCTGTTTTCGGCGGGGGATTTCCCGTATTATTTCAACATCTCGTTGGATGAGAACGACGGTTTTACCGAGGGCATGGCGACGGTTTCCGTGTGGTTTAACGGCGAGCCGTATGCCGGAAGTTATCCGGTAGAGCTTAAGGCTGTCCGCATCAATTAGGGGAGCGGAAGCATGCTTGGAAAAATTATTAGAGGGGTTGCGGGCTTTTACTATGTCAACGTGGAAGGCGAGGGCGTGTATGAGTGCAAAGCGAAAGGGATTTTCAGGAACCGCGGGATAAAGCCGCTGCCGGGGGACGATGTAAAGCTTAGCGTGCTCGACCCGGCAGCGATGACGGGAAACATCGAGGAGATCAGGGAACGCAGAACCAGCCTGATCCGCCCGGCAGTGGCAAATGCCGACCAGGTGGTCATCGTGTTCGCGCTCTCCTGGCCCGCACCGAACCTGAACCTGCTCGACCGATTCCTCGTGCTGATGCAGAAACAGCACATGAAGACATTGATCTGCTTTAACAAAAAGGATCAGGTTGATGCGCAGGCAGAGGAGGAGTTTTCCCGTATATATGAAAAAAGCGGATGCCGTGTGCTGATGGTTTCCGCGAAGGAGGGGGACGGCCTTCGGGAACTTTCCGCCGTGCTTGCGGGCAGGACGACCGTGCTCGCAGGTCCTTCCGGTGTCGGGAAATCGTCGATCTTAAACCTGCTTTATCCGGAGGCAAATATGCAGACGGGCAATATCAGCGAGAAGATCCGGAGGGGAAAGCATACGACGAGGCATTCGGAACTGTTTTACGTAGGCGGAGGAACCTATTTGTTTGACACGCCGGGATTTAGTTCCCTTGAGCTTCGGGAGATTGAAAAGGAAGAGTTAAAGGACTGCTACCCGGAATTTTCCGGCGTTGCGGGGGAGTGCCGGTATTTGAGCTGCCTGCACGATAAAGAGCCGGAATGCGCCGTGAAGGAAGCGGTGGCAGCAGGGTGCATCCACAGGGAGCGCTACGAAAACTATATTCTTTTGCTGAATGAGCTCAGGAATAGGAAAAGGTATTAAGAAAAGGGGTATAACAATGTATTATTTATCACCATCCATACTTTCGGCGGATTTTGCGGTTCTTGGGGAACAGCTGCGCAGAGTGGAAGCGGCAGGGGCAGACATGGTGCATATCGATGTTATGGACGGGCAGTTCGTCCCAAGGATCTCGTACGGCATGCCGGTGATTGAATCGATCCGGAAGGTGACGGGGCTTATTTTTGATGTCCATCTGATGGTAGAGGAACCTCTGCGCTTTTTGGAAGATTTTAAAAAATGCGGTGCAGACATCCTGACGGTGCATTACGAGGCCTGCACCCATCTGCACACCGTGGTTACCCAGATCAAGCGCCTCGGCATGAAAGCGGGTGTGGCCATCAATCCGGCGACCCCGGTGGACGTATTGCGCCACATCTTGCGGGAGGTTGACCAGGTACTTGTCATGACGGTGAACCCTGGGTTTGGCGGACAGAAATTCCTGCCCGACATGCTCAAAAAGCCGGGAAGGATCATGGAGCTTGCGAGGGAGGAGGAAATCTCCTGCCCGGATATCCAGGTGGACGGCGGTATCAGCCTGGAGAATGTCAGGGAGGTACTTGCGGCGGGGGCAAATAATATTGTCGCCGGTACATCTGTTTTTTGCGGAAATATCGAGGAAAATATTGCCGGGTTTAAGGAGGCCTTTGCAAATGCTGCTGAGTGAATTAAAGATCGGGAAGCCGCTTGAAATCTATATTACCCGGGAGGGTTACCACTACCGGGTTGTGAGTAAGATTGAGGATGCGGCAAACGGGCGTGTCTGCGTGACGCTGATTGCGAGCAAGATGCGTGTATTTGAATTTCTTCCGACGGATGTGGTTGATATCGTTTACCGCGACGAGGAGCGGATGTGGAAATGGAAATCGGTCGTTGGCGGGGTGACGGAGCTTGACGGGGAAAAGCTCCATTGCTTCTACTCGGATGAGGAAGGTGAGAGCTTTAACCGCAGAAATGCCTACCGCGTTTTTGTCGGGGAAAAGCTGATCGTGCAGTACATGGTGCATGACGCGAAGCGGCTGCGGGAATTTGATGATGTGGAGGAACTACATAGCGAGACGATCTTCAATTACGACGCGAGCATGGACGTGATGCGGGCGGACTGCTTCCGCTATGTGGACTGCAGGGCGGTGTTAAAGGATATCAGTGAGGATGGCGCGGGGATTTACATGGACCAGAAGCTGGAAAACGGCGATGAGTTGAGCTTTGATTTTGAGACGGAGGATTTTGGGACGATCAGCTGCCGGGCGAGGGTTGTCCGTAGGCTTGAGAGCAGGCAGGGATCTTTCCGCTATTATTATGGCTGCCGCTTTAAGGAAACGAGCCGGAACCTGTCGCGATATATTTATGAGATGCAGCGCAAACAGCTGCGCAAGGCGAGGGATTTAAAGCTGTGAGCGTGCTGGTTGTCACGGGAGGGAATGTGGATGTGAAAACGGCAGGGAGATATCTATGCGGGCGCAGGTTTGACCATGTCATCGCCGTTGATGCAGGAGTGCTCGCAGCGGAACAGCTGGGGCTTTCCGCAGATTATCTGGTCGGCGATTTTGATACGCTCGGCGAGGAGGGGCTTTTGCAGAGGGCGAAGGCTGGTGTGGCGGTGCGCCGCTACGACTCCCACAAGGATGATACGGACACGGAGATCGCAGTGTCGCTGGCTTTAGAGTTAGAACGGGCAAAAGAAGCGGGCGGTGCCTTTTTCCCGGAGCGGGTGGTGCTTTTGGGGGCGACCGGGACGAGATTTGACCACACGCTCGCCAATGTTTTTTTGCTGGAACTCTTTGCAAAAGCCGGCATTTCTGCCTGCATCGTGGACGCGAACAACCGAATTTCCGTGCATCGGGCCGGATTTTGCTTTCCGGCAAAGGGGCAGTTTGGGAAGTATATTTCTTTTTTGGCGCTCACGCCAGAAGTAACAGGGCTTACACTCCGGGGCTTTTGTTATCCGCTGCATCAACATACGCTGCTGCAGGAGAGCAGCCTTTGCATCAGCAACGAGGCCGCGGAGGGGGAGCTTTTTGTGGATTTTTCGGCGGGGACGCTTTTGATGGCGGAAACGATGGATTGAACAGGGCGGGCAGTGGGCAGACATCGTTCAATTTGGGGGAACGTAACGCAGGATGCTCCGGAAATAGTGAAACAAAATATCGAGAAAGGCGGGAAGTTTTGATATTTAGGGCTTCCTGACAGGTGAAATAAAATGAAACTAGGGATTGTCGGATTACCAAACGTAGGGAAAAGTACACTGTTTAACTCCCTGACAAAGGCGGGCGCGGAGTCGGCAAACTATCCGTTCTGCACAATTGACCCGAATGTAGGTGTTGTCCCGGTGCCGGATGGGCGGCTGAAGGTGCTGGGCGACCTATATCATTCGGAGCGCATCACCCCGGCAGTGATTGAATTTGTGGATATCGCGGGGCTGGTGAAGGGTGCGTCAAAGGGCGAGGGGCTTGGGAACCAATTTTTGGCGAATATCCGCGAGGTGGACGCGATCGTGCATGTGGTGCGCTGTTTTGAGGACAGTAACATCATCCATGTGGAGGGCAGCATCGACCCGGTGCGGGACATCGAGACGATCAATTTAGAACTGATATTCTCGGATCTTGAGATTTTGGAGAGGCGCTATTCGAAGGTGAAAAAGACGGCGGCGGGCGATAAGAATGCCGCTAAGGAAGCAGCGCTTTTGGAGCGTCTGGTCAAGCATATGGAAGCAGGGAGCCTGGCGCGGAGTTTTGCGTGCCAGGATGAGGATGAGACGGCGCTCTTGGCTTCTTTTAACCTTCTCACATACAAGCCGGTGATTTATGCCGCGAACGTGGCGGAGAATGATCTGGCGGGGGACGGTACGGAAAATGAGTATGTAAAAAAAGTGCGGGAGCATGCCGCAGCAGAATGTGAGAGCGAGCAGGCGGCCGTGGCGGAGGTTTTTGTGATCTGTGCACAGATTGAGCAGGAGATCGCGGAGCTTGACGAGGACGAAAAAAAGATGTTTTTGGAGGAGCTTGGGATCTCGGAGTCGGGGCTTGATAAGCTGATTCGCGCGAGTTACCGGCTGCTCGGGCTGATGAGCTATCTGACGGCGGGACCGAAGGAGACGAGGGCGTGGACGATCGAGGAAGGAACGAAGGCACCGCAGGCGGCGGGCAAGATCCACTCGGACTTTGAGCGCGGTTTTATCCGCGCAGAGATCGTAAGCTACAACAATCTCGTGGAATGCGGAAGCTTTAACGCAGCAAAGGAAAAAGGGCTGGTACGGTCCGAGGGAAAGGATTATGTCATTCAGGACGGCGATGTTGTCCTGTTCCGGTTTAATGTCTGATGGAGGCGCTATGTTGCAGGGCTTAAAGACCGATATTCGCTTTCCGAACATCGGCATTTCGTTCCGGAATGTCGGGAGCGGCATCCATCTGTTCGGGATTGATATTATGTATTACGGCATGATCATTGTCTTCGGGATGCTGCTCGGTGTGCTGCTTGCGTGTTACCGTGCGAAGCGCGCCGGGCAGAGCGCGGATATGGTGATCGACTTCGCGCTCTATGCGATCCTGTTTTCGGTGATTGGCGCGAGGCTGTACTATGTGGTTTTCGCGTGGGATTCATTCCGGGATAACCCGCTGTCGGTCTTTAACTTAAGAACCGGCGGTATGGCGATTTACGGCGGTATCATCGGGGGTGTGCTCACGGCGGTGGTTTACGCGAGGGTAAAAAAAGTAAATTTCGGGATACTGGCGGATATCTGTGTGCCGTCCCTGCTGCTTGGGCAGGCAGTCGGAAGATGGGGGAATTTCTTTAACCGGGAGGCTTTCGGCACATACACGGACGGGTTTTTTGCCATGCAGCTGGACCGCAGGGCCGTCAGCAGTGATTACAACTGCTCCATGGCGGTACTGGAAAAGCGCTATGCCGGCAGGGGGGAGGCGTTGGAGCAGATCATCAAAATCCGCAACAATACGGTCTGGGAGGATGGCATACAGTATATCCAGGTTCACCCGACCTTTTTGTACGAGTCCCTTTGGAACGCCGCGCTTCTTGTGCTGATCCTTCTGTGTGCAAAGTACAAAAAGTATGACGGGGAGCTGCTGCTCTGGTATCTGGCGGGTTACGGCGCAGGGCGGTTCTGGATGGAGGGACTTAGGACTGACCAGCTGTTTTTGTGGAAAAGCCCGCTTCCGGTTTCACAGCTGCTATCCGGACTTCTCGCCGCAGGAAGCATCGCACTGATTCTTGCCGCAAGGTTAAAACTGCGGAAAAAGAAGAACGCAATCTAAAAAAGAAGAACGGAGGTTTTTTCTGTAAAATATACAGAAAAGGCCTTCTTTTTTTGTTTTCTCTCACAATCTTTTTATCTTTCACTTGCAATTTTTCCTAATTTCGGTTAAAATGAAGTGTGAAAGTGGTGAAAAGTGGTCTGCAGTGGTGAATAAATAGTTAAAAGTGGTGCAGACGGGAAGTACAGTCCGGGAACGGCAGGTGACGGTTATGTTCATGGGGCAGTATAATCACACGATTGACGCAAAGGGAAGAATCTTTGTGCCTGCGAAGTTCCGCGAAACGCTCGGGGAACATTTTGTCGTGACCGTGGGGCTTGATGGCTGCCTGTTCCTTTATCCGGACGAAAAATGGGAAGAATTTGCGGTTCAGTTAAAAGCTTTGCCGGGGACGAAGGAGGCAAGACAGCTGCAGCGCTATTTTCTTGCAGGCGCTGCGGACATAGAAATTGACAAACAGGGAAGAATATTAATCCCGCCGCATTTGCGGGAGCAGGGAGCATTGGAGAAGGACGTTATTTTTGTCGGCGTATTGGACAAGATTGAGCTGTGGAGCAGCGGGCGCTGGCAGGAAAACCGCTTTGGGAACATGGATGATGCCGCGGAGAGGGCGGCGGCTCAGGGGCTGGTTTTTTAGCGGCCTCTTTAAGAACCGCGGGAAAAGGCGGCGTGGAGGTAACGATGGAGGAAGATGGTTTTAAGCATGTGCCCGTGCTTCTTACGGAATGTCTGGAACAGCTTGGGGTACGTCCGGATGGCATTTATGTGGACGGGACGCTCGGCGGGGCGGGGCATTCCCTGCATATTGCGGCGCTCGCGAAAGAAGGAAGGCTGATCGGGATCGACCAGGATGCCGATGCGGTGCGCGCCGCCGGAGAACGCCTTGCACCATACCGTGACCGGGTCACGATCGTCCGGAATAATTATTGCAATATCCGGGAAATCTTAGAGTGGGCTGGAATCAAAAAAGTGGACGGTATTCTGCTTGATCTTGGGGTTTCTTCCTATCAGCTCGACACGCCGGGGCGGGGGTTTTCCTACCGGGAGGACGCTCCGCTCGACATGCGGATGGATGACCGCCAGGAAAAGACGGCGAGGGACATTGTAAACGGGTACGGTGAGCACGAACTCTACCGCGTGATACGGGATTACGGCGAGGATAATTTCGCGAAAAATATCGCAAAGCATATCGTGCGGGCGAGACAGGAAAAACCGATTGAGACAACCTTCGAGTTAAATGAGGTAATCCGGGGGGCGATCCCGGCAAAGGTGCGGGCGGGGGCAGGGCATCCCTCAAAACGAACCTTCCAGGCGATACGCATTGAGCTCAACCGTGAGCTTGAGGTACTCACCGAATCGCTGGATGGGATGATCGATTTGTTAAATGACGGGGGGAGGCTGTGTGTCATCACCTTCCATTCGCTGGAGGACCGTATTGTAAAGACATGCTTTAAACGGAATGAAAAACCCTGCATCTGCCCGCCGGATTTTCCGGTCTGCGTGTGTGGAAAAAAAGCGAAGGGGATAGCGTTAACGAGGAAACCGATCCTCCCGTCAGAGCGGGAAATGGAGGAAAATCCGAGGTCAAAAAGTGCGAAGCTGCGCGTTTTTGAGCGAATGGGAGGACAATCTTAAGTTTTTGGTGACAAATTATGGAAAGAGAGGGATTTGCGTGGCAGAAAGAAGAAATCCTTATCATTATGACCCTGAATATTATGTGCATGGCAGCAACGTCAGGAAGCTGAATGTACAGGAACAAAGGCAGGAGCATTCCCGGGATGAACGTGCGGCAGGGAAGGCAGGAACCCGCGGCTACGGGCGAACAAAGGAGAACGTTGGCCGGACAGCCGGGGCAGGGGCGGCGTACGCACAGCCGTTAAGGCGGGAGAGGGAATATAACCAGCCGCAGCGCAAAAACCGGCCGGAGCGGGAGCCGGACCGCTATGAGCGCCTGCGGGAGGAACAGGCAAGGCGCGACGGGAAAAAGCTTTTCCACATCAGCCGCAGTGTCAGTTTCTTCGGGATTCTCCTTCTGTGCGGGGCGATGTTCTGCATGGGTCTGCTCTGCGTCCGCTATCTGGATCTTCAGGCGGAATCGACGCGCCTTGACAAGACGATTTCCGGTCTGCGTGACGATCTGGTGGTTTTGGAGGATATTAATGCGGGCAAAGAGGAGGCGCTCGTGGAAAATATTGACTTGGACGCGATTTACCAGACTGCGGTCGGTGAGTTTGGGATGGTATTCCCGAACCATAACGATGTAATCTACTACGACAAGGGGGATTTAAGCTACGTCAGACAGTATGCGGATATCCCGGCAGCGGCGGCTTCCATATTGGACAAGCTGGTTCCGTAGGCGGGAAGGCGAAAGCCGGCAGGTTTTTCCTGTTTTGGTAAAGAGGTGCGGGGATGGCAGGCGGCCTCCCGCAGGAAAGTAAGTGGTTTTTGGTATGGGTCAGAGAAAAAAGAAAACAAATGTACGCAGATTTACACGCAGAATGCAAGGGAGCCTGCTCTTTGTGTTTTGCGTGGTTTTTGCGTTGCTCCTTGGCATCTGCGGCCGCCTGATGTGGCTGAATGCCGAGAAGGGGGAGGGCTACGGGCGGAAAGTGCTCGCCCAGCAAAGTTTTGGGACAAACACAAACCTTCCCTACCGGCGCGGGGACATCTTAGACCGCAACGGCGTGGTGCTCGCGCGCAGCACAAAGGTATTCAATGTGATCCTGGATCCAAGCATTGTCAATATGGATGAGGGGAATATCGAGCCGACCATCGGGGCGCTTGTGGCGGTTTACGGGCTGGACGCAAACGAATTGCGGCTGCTCCTGAAGGAAAAGGAGAAAAGCGCGTACATACGGCTTCTCCGCAGGCAGAGTCTGGATAGTAAGCTGGCGTTCGAAGAGCTCGCCGCCCAGAGCAAAAAAATAACGGGGGTATGGTTTGAGGAGGAATACATAAGAAATTATCCGTTCGGGTCGTTGGCCTCGCATGTGATTGGCTATACGGTGGGCGGCGATATCGGAACCTGGGGGATTGAGCAATACTATAATGATGAACTGATCGGAACAAACGGCAGGGAATATGGTTACTATGATTCGGAACTCAACCTCACGAAGGTGTCAAAGCCGGCAACGGACGGCAACACCGTGATCTCGACACTGGATGTGAACGTGCAGCGCGGGGTGGAGGAGAAGATCAAAGAGTTCTTAGCCGCGTGGAAATGTGAAAACATCGGTGTGATTGTGATGAATCCAAACAACGGGGCAATCTATGCGATGGCATCGAACGCGGGATTTGACCTGAACGAGCCGCGCGACCTCTCCGCTTATTATTCGGAAGAGGAGATTGCGGCGATGAGCGAGGAGGATACCTTAAAGGCACTGAACCGGATGTGGCGCAATTTCTGCATCAGCGATACGTACGAGCCAGGTTCCACGTTCAAGCCGTTTACTGTGGCGGCGGCGCTGGAGGAAAATCTCGTGAAAGCCGCGGATACATTTACCTGTGACGGCTACCGGATGGTGGCGGGTTACCGCATCAACTGCAACCGGCGCTCCGGCCACGGCGTGGTGACGCTGACGGAAGCCCTGATGAAATCCTGCAACCCGGCGCTCATGTCGATCGGGGAGCTGCTGGGCAGGGATTCTTTCCATATATATCAGGAACATTTCGGCTTCGGGCAGAAAACGGGGATTGACTTGCCGGGGGAGGGCGGGAGTATCCTGATCCCGAAGGAAAACCTGAATGTGACGGAGCTTGCGACATCAAGCTTTGGGCAGGGCTTTAACATCACGATGGTGCAGCTTGCTTCCGCATTTTGTTCCCTTGTCAACGGAGGAAATTATTACCAGGCCCATGTCGTGGAAAAAATCCGCAACGCCGCGGGAGCCATTGTCTATGAGAGCAATGAGGTTCCGCTCAATGTTTCCGTCTCCGCACAGACTTCGGAATTTATGCGGCAGGCGATGTTTATGACCGTGGACGGTGGAACGGCTTCTTTGGCGAAGGTGGAAGGATATCTGGTCGGCGGCAAGACCGGAACCGCGCAGAAGGGTGTCCGTGACAAGGAGAACCAGAAATATGTAGTATCTTTTGTCGGCTGTGCCCCGACCGATGACCCGCAGGTTGTGATCTATGTCGTGATTGATGAGGTACACGACGAGGAGAAAAAGGCGAGCAGTTCACTTGCCACTTCCCTGACAAGCGAGATTTTGGAAGAGATTCTGCCTTACCTTGGGATTTATCCGGAAGGGGAGATCAATTACCATATTGACCTTCCGGTCAATGACCCGACAACGGACCCTGGCAGTATGGAGGAAGGGGGGATCATCGAACCGCAGGAGCCTGCGCAATAAAGCGGCGTATAGATTTCAGGATCAATGAATACAATAAAGGGAAAGAAAAGGAAAAGAAGGGTCGGCATGCATTTTCTTTCCTACCAGAAAAGGGGGCTTTTGCTGCTCCTGACACTTTTGCTTGCCGGGATGCTCGTAATCTGCGGCAGGCTGGCGTATTTCATGATTTTTGTCACCGACCGGTATGCCGAGCGGGCAAAGGAATTACATGAGCGCGAGCGCAGCATCAAGGCGGAACGCGGTTTGATCTATGACCGGAACGGTGTCGTCATTGCCGACAATAAGCCGGTCTGTACCATTTCCGTGATACATAACCAGATCACCAACCCGGAGGAAGTGATCGCAAAACTTTCGGAAATCTTGGAATTGTCCCCGGAGACGGTGCGCAAGCGCGTGGAAAAATATTCCTCGATCGAGCGCATCAAGGCAAATGTGCCGAAGGAAACGGCGGATAAAATCCGGGATCTGAATCTGGACGGGGTGATGGTGGATGAGGATTACAAGCGGTTTTACCCGTACGGGACGCTCGCTTCCAGGGTACTGGGCTTTACCGGAAGTGACAATCAGGGGATCATCGGGCTTGAAGTGGAATATGATTCGTACCTGCAGGGGACACCGGGAAAAATATTAACGCTCACGACCGCACACGGGTTGGAGATTGAAAACGCGGCGGAGAACCGGGTGGAGCCGATTGGGGGGAACCACCTGCACACAAGTCTCGATGTCGTTGTACAGCAGTACGCGGAACAGGCGGCCGAAAAGGTTTATGAGGCGAAGGGGGCGAACCGGGTCAGCGTTATTGTGATGAACCCGCAGAACGGAGAGATTTACGCAATGGTCAATATCCCGGAGTTTGATTTAAATGCCCCGTATACGCTGACGGAGGCAGTGCTTGGGGAAAACGCGGCGGAGAGCTTAAGCAGTGAAAAAAAGAATGAGCTGCTCAACGCGATGTGGCGCAATCCCTGCATCAACGATACTTACGAGCCGGGTTCGGCTTTTAAGATCGTGACGGCAACGGCGGCGCTTGAGGAGGGGGTAGTAAGTCTTTCCGACCGGTTTTATTGTCCGGGCTATAAGCTTGTGGAGGACCGGACGATACGCTGCCATAAGGTTGGCGGGCACGGGAGCGAGGACTTTAAGCAGGGGATCATGAATTCCTGCAACCCGGTTTTTATGGAGATCGGCGCTCGCATCGGCGCGGAACGTTTCCTATATTATTATGACAGGCTTGGCCTGACGAGCCGGACAGGGGTTGACCTGCCTGGGGAGGCAAATTCCATCCTGCATAAATTGGAAAATATCAAGGCGGTGGAGCTTGCAACCATGTCGTTCGGCCAGTCATTCCAGATCACGCCCTTACAGCTGATGCGCGCGGCGAGCGCGGCGGTCAACGGCGGGCGGCTGGTCACGCCGCATTTCGGGGTTACGGTAGAGAACGCGGAGGGGGTTACGATCAAGACCCTGCACTATGAGGAAACGAAAGGGGCAGTATCCGAAAAGACGAGCCGGACGATGCAGGAGCTTTTGGAGGCAGTCGTGGCGGAGGGCACGGGAAAACGCGCGTATGTAGCGGGGCTGCACATCGGCGGAAAGACCGCGACCTCCGAGAAACTGCCGCGCAGGAGCGGGCGTTACATCGCATCTTTCCTTGGTTTTGCACCGGCGGCGGACCCGCAGGTCATGGTGCTTGTCATGATTGATGAGCCGGAAGGGATTTATTACGGCGGCACGATCGCGGCACCGGTAGCAGGCGAGATTTTTGAGAACATCCTGCCGTATCTTGGGATCGTTCCGGATTACAGCGAGAAGGAGCTGGAAGAGTTCTCCTTAAATAAGGTGGCTGTGCCGGATTTTACCGGGAAGGGCGTAAAAGAGGCAAAAACCGAGTTTGCCGCGTATTCCCAGGGAGAATTGTATCTTATTGGCGAAGGGGAGCGGGTGAAGGAACAGTTCCCGCTTGCGGGGGAAGAGGTAAATGAAAATAGTGACTTGATTTTGTATCTGGAATAGCCTATAATTATGGCTCGAACACAATACGGAAAGGATACGGTAATGAAGATGGAATTTCAGGGGAAAAAGGTACTGATTATAGGAACCGGGATCAGCGGGATTGCGGCGGCAAAGCTTTTGGACGGGATATCCGACGTGGTATTGTACGACGCGGACGGTGCGCTTGACGCGATGGAGATCCGCGGGCGGCTGCCGGAAGGTTTCCGTGGACGGATCGTGCTTGGTGCGCTTTGTGAGGAACTGGTTTCCAGCGTGGACTATGCAGTATTAAGCCCTGGCGTGCCGACGGATCTTGCGGATATTGACCGGCTTCGCGACGCAGGAGTGAAGATCATCGGGGAGATCGAGCTGGCTTACCAGTTTGGAAAGGGCAGGATCGTGGCGATTACCGGAACGAACGGGAAAACAACGACGACCGCGCTGACCGGCCAGATCATGAAGACATACTATGAAAGCGTATTTGTAGTTGGAAACATCGGTGTACCTTATACGGATATGGTCGGAAAAATGCGGGAAGATTCGGTTACGGTCGCGGAGATGAGCAGTTTCCAGCTGGAAACTGTGCGGGATTTTACGCCTCAGGTATCGGCGGTCACGAACATTACACCGGATCACTTAAACCGTCACCATACAATGGAAAACTATATCGCGGCAAAGCTGCGGATCGCGAAGAACCAGACAAAGGAAGATACCTGCATCTTAAATTATGAGGATGCCGTGCTGCAAAAGGCGGGGGAGGAGCTTGGATGTAAGGTGGTCTGGTTTTCAAGTGCCAGACGGCTTGAAAACGGGTTTTGCCTGCTCGGCGACAAGATTGTCTGCATGGAGGACGGCAGGGAGAATGTGATCTGTGACATCCATGAACTGAATATCATCGGGCGGCACAATTACGAGAATGTGATGGTGGCGGTTGCCGCTGCGATGGCGCTCTTTGTACCGCTTGAGAATATCCGCAGGGCGTTAAAAGAATTTGTTGCGGTGGAGCACCGGATTGAGTATGTGGCGGAAAAAAACGGCGTAAAATATTATAACGACTCAAAGGGTACGAACCCGGATGCCTCCATCCAGGCGGTGCGGGCGATGACAACGGGGACACTTCTGATCGGGGGAGGATATGACAAAGGTTCCTCATACGACGAGTGGATTGACTCCTTCGAGGGCAAAGTCCGCTATCTGGTGCTGATGGGGCAGACGCGGGATAAGATTGCGGAGGCGGCGAGAAGAAAGGGATTTACGGATATCGTGATGGCAGGGGACATGGAGGAGGCAGTTGCCTTCTGCGCTGCCCACGCAAGGCCAGGGGAGGCGGTGCTGCTCTCGCCGTGCTGCGCGAGCTGGGGGATGTTCCGGAATTATGAGGAGCGCGGGCGGATTTTCAAAGAGCTCGTGCATGCGCTGTAGGGCATACCTTCTGGGAAGCCTGTCATAATGCCTGCGGGGGAATAGCATGCCGGCCGGGAATTATGGCAACAATAATCATCAGGAAAGAGGTTGGTTATGACGAGGGATGATATGGAGCAGGGAAAGAGAAGAAAGAAAAAGCGGTATTATGATTATACGCTGTTATTCCTCGTCCTTTTCCTTGTCTGTTTCGGGATGGTGATGGTTTATAGTGTCAGCTATTATAATGCAAACAAATATTACAATGACCCGACCTTATTCTTGAGGAAACAGGCAATTTTTGGAGTGGCGGGAACGGTGCTCATGGTCATGATCTCAAAGATTGATTACCGTATTTATGTTAAAAAGCTGCCATTCCTGCCGATGAAACCGATATTTTTTCTTTACCTGATCTGTATCCTGCTACAGCTTTATCTGGTGCTTTTCGGCGATACGACCGGGGGATCCCAGCGGTGGATCGAGCTCGGGAGCTTCGGGAAATTCCAGCCGTCCGAGATTTCGAAGATATGTGTGCTGCTGCTGACGGCGTATCTGGTAAAACTTGCGCCGGGGAAGTTAAACAGCATCAAGGGATTCATCCGGGTCATGGTGATCATGGCACCGCTCATTGCCCTGGTCGTGTGGGAAAATTTCTCCACGGCGCTCGTCATGGGTGTCATGATGGTGGCAATCTGCTTTGTGGCATCGCGCAAAAAGGGGTATTACATCGCGATTGCGGCGCTTCTGGTCGTCGTGGCGGTGCTCTTTATTGTCCTGTTCCCCTACCGTCTGGAGCGCATCAATGTATGGCGTGATATTGAGAACCACCCGAAAGGCTACCAGATTTTGCAGGGGCTGTACGCGATCGCGAGCGGCGGCTTGTTCGGCAAGGGGCTCGGACAGGGCGTGCAGAAGCTTGGTTACATACCGGAGGCGCACAACGACATGATCTTCTCGACCATCTGTGAGGAGCTTGGGCTGGTGGGGGCATTTGCCGTCCTGTTTTTGTTCGTGCTGCTGCTGTGGCGCATTTTCATCATCGCGATCAATGCGCCGGACCTGTTCGGCAGCCTGATTGCCACCGGTGTGCTGGCGCATATTGCGGTGCAGGTGCTGATCAATGTTGCGGTCGTGACGAACACGATCCCTTCGACCGGCATTCCGCTGCCCTTTATCAGTTACGGGGGCAGTTCACTGCTTGTGCTAATGATGGAGATGGGGATCGTGTTAAATGTGTCCGACCGGATCGAAGGAGAAATGTGAAAGGGGTGTGGGATCCGGGGGCACGTGCCGGCTCCTGCCGCCGATTGAGGAAAATATGAGTTGGCCATGCACAAGATAAGGGCAAGCCGCATAGACTGTAGCAGATACTTTTTTCTGAGGTATGTGCCATGTCTTGTCTTCGGGTTATGGGCGGCGTTCCGCTTGAGGGTGAAATAAAAATTCAGGGATCAAAAAACGCGGTTCTGCCGATGATGGCAGCGGCGCTTCTGATACCGGGGAAAACAAGGTTTGAAAATTGCCCGGACATTGCGGATGTAAGGGCGATGACAGCATTGCTGGAAAAGCTCGGCGCGGCGGTAACAAGGGCGGGGAGTGTGCTTGAGATTGATGCGTCGGCGATCTGCCCGGTATTTTTAACCGCGAGGGACATGGCGGATACCAGGGGCTGCATTTTGCTGCTCGGCGCGCTCGCCGCGCGGTTCGGGGAGGCGGAGGTTTCCCATCCGGGCGGCTGTGTGATCGGTAAAAGACCGGTTGACCTGCATCTTTTTGCGCTCGCGGCACTTGGGGCACGGCTTTCCGGGGAGGAAGTCATAAGGTGCCAGAAAAGCTGTCTTTCCGGCGCAGAGATTGTATTCCCGATTCCGTCGGTCGGGGCGACGCAGAATGCACTTTTGGCGGCGGTGCTGGCGGACGGCCAGACATGGATCCACAATGCGGCGAGGGAGCCGGAAGTCGTGCACCTCTGCAATTTCCTGAATGCGGCAGGCGCAAAGATTACCGGGGCAGGAACTCCCCATCTTAAAATCTGCGGGGTGAAACGCCTCTTTCCGGTGCAGTATGCCGTACCGCCGGACCGTATCGTTGCGGGCACTTATATGGCGGCGGTGCTCAGTGCGGGCGGCAGGGTATTGCTAAAGGGGGCGGACGCGGAGGAGCTTTCGGCGGTGATCCGACCGCTGCGGGCTGCGGGAGGTAGGATAAAAGTGCTTGCGGAAGGCATATTGGCAGAGAAAAAGCAGCCGCTAGGGGCATTTGACTATGTTAAGACCGAACCGTATCCGGGTTTTCCGACTGACATGCAGTCACAGTTTCTTGTACTTGCTTCGCTGGCGGAAGGGGTTTCGGTGGTGGAGGAAACGATTTTTGAGGCGCGTTTTGCCGTTGTTCCGGAACTTAGGAAGATGGGGGCGCGGATTTATGTGGAGGAAAATAAGGCGGTGGTGGAGGGAGGGGGACAACTGCTTGGGAACGAACTGTGCGGCCGGGATTTAAGGGGGACGGCGGCGCTTGTGATAGCGGCACTTTCCGCGGAAGGGGAGAGTATTGTCCGCGGGATGGAATATCTTGAGAGGGGATATGAAAACTTTGTGCAGGGCTTGAGGGGGCTCGGTGCGAAGGTAGAAGAGGAGCGGGGCTGAGCACAAATGCGAAGTCCCGCATGGAGGAGAATTTATGAGAAGAACCAATGTATACCGGCCTGTGCGAAGAAGAAAAAGAAAACTGACCAAGATTCTTTGCGTATGCCTTGTGTTTGCGGCTGCCGCCGTTATCTTCCGGATGATGTTTGAACTGAAACATTTCAATGTGACAGGGGGGAGCCGATATTCCGGGGAGGAGGTAAGGCAGATCCTTGTCACAAAGCCAACCGACCGGGTCAGCCTGTTTTTCTGGCTGCGCATGCGCCTGTTCGGGGCAGGGGAAATCCCGTTTGTCGAGAAGGTGGAGGTTGAGCTTTCCGGGCGCAATGGTGTGGAGGTGACCGTGCATGATAAGCTTGTGACCGGCTGTGTGGAACAGATGGGCAGTTACCTATATTTTGACCGGGAGGGCATGGTCGTGGAGAGCGCGAAGGAGAGGCTTCCTGACGTGCCGCTTGTGACGGGACTTAAATTTTCAAAGATTGTGCTGCGGGAAAGGATGGTGACCGCCAAAGAGGGGATTTTCGATGTAATCCTTGATCTGGTGCGCCTGATTGAAAAACAGGGGCTTGCGGTTTCACAGATCGCGTTTGATTCGGATGATGCGGTGACCCTTTATGTTGACGGAAATGTCGTTTTTCTTGGGAAGAAGCAGCATTATGACGAGGCGCTGGCGGTATTGAAATCGCTGATTGCGGCTTCGGGCGACCGAAAATTCAAGTTTGATTTGACGGCGTACGAAAACGGCAATAACCGTGTTACGGCGCAAGATATTGAAACGGGAGGGGAATCCGATGCGGGGGAGGAAAACGAACCTCTGCCGGAGCCGACAGGCCCGCCGGAATAGTGCAGAAATAGGGCACCCGGATATGCATTCCGGAGTATTAAAAATAAAATTTGAATGAAATTCTAAAGAATTATAAAATTTTGCTTGATTATTTTTGAGTTTCACTATATTATATGATATAGGGCAATGATACATGATACAATAGATATAATGTGTAGTCTTTTCGAATAGAGGGAAAATGTCTTATATCTTCACTATATAATGTGGCCGGCTGGATCGTGTCCGGGAATATGTGATGATGAAGGAGGAGTAACTTTGCTGGAGATTAGGAAGAATGAAGCGGATGTGGCAGCGAAGATTTTGGTAGTTGGAGTCGGCGGCGCGGGGAACAATGCAGTGAACCGCATGATAGAAGAGGGGATACAGGGTGTTGAATTTGTTTGTGTAAATACGGACAAGCAGCATCTTCGAAATTGCAAGGCACAAAGTTGTATACAGATTGGTGAGAAACTCACAAAGGGGCTCGGAGCCGGGATGATGCCGGAGATTGGCGAGAAGGCGGCGGAAGAGAACCGCGAGGAGCTGACGGACATCATCCGGGACCATGACATGGTATTTGTCACCTGCGGTATGGGCGGAGGTACCGGTACAGGTGCGGCTCCGGTCGTGGCACAGATCGCGAAGGAGCTGGGAATCCTGACGGTCGGCATTGTGACAAAACCGTTCCGCTTTGAGGCGAAACAGCGCATGAACAATGCGCTGAGCGGGATTGAGCGGCTTAAGGCAAATGTAGACACGCTCATTGTGATTCCGAATGACAGGCTTTTGGAGATCGTGGAGCGCCGCACATCAATGCAGGATGCGCTGCGCAAGGCGGACGAGGTGTTGCAGCAGGGTGTCCAGGGCATCACGGACCTGATCAATGTGCCGGGGCTGATCAACCTTGACTTTGCGGATGTCCAGACCGTGATGAAAAACAAGGGGATCGCGCATATTGGGATTGGCACGGCAACGGGAGATAACAAATGTATTATGGCGGTGCAGCAGGCGATCACGAGCCCGCTGCTTGAGACGACGATCGAGGGAGCTTCCCATGTCATCCTCAACATTTCCGGTGATATCGGACTGGTGGAGGTAGATGAGGCGGCTACATACATCCAGGAGAAGATTGGCGACGAGGCCTATGTGATATTTGGCGCTGTGCCGGATGCGGCGGTTCCGGAGCAGGTGACGATCACCGTGATCGCGACAGGCCTTGAGGAGTCGGGGCAGACGCGGACTTCCGGTTTTGCGGGACAAAAGGGGAACATGGTACCGGAGCGTCCGGCCGTAACACAGACACCGACGCATACATCACCCCCGAGAACCCAGACGACGTACAATTCCCCGAGCGGAGGTATTTACCGCACACAGACGGCAGGCACTTACACACCGCCCCAGCCGAAACCGCCGGCAGGTACGGACGCTTCCGAGAAGAGCGAAGGTATCAAGATTCCGGAATTTTTGATGAAAAGCAGCCGGAGAAAATAAATTTGAAAGGGGATAGGAATAATATCTTTTATGCATTTTTAACGAAAATATCGGAAGGCAGATATCCTTTTTGGAGTAGGATGTCTGCTTTTTTTTATGTTCACTGGGAAATCCATGCCGTTTTCTGCGGAAATATGAAATAGAAAAAACTGGGAATAACCTCCGGTTTGACAAATACTGACGGAAGGATATGGTATAATATCAACAGATATTATACCTGCGCCGATTCGCGGCCCGCCCGGAGGGAGGGAAATACCTTAGCGAATCGTGCGCATCCCCCGGAGGGAAAGCGCATAAATGCGCATCCCATGTCGGAACGAAATGGGATAATATCAGCAGAAACAAAGGGAGAAGGTGATGGGACCGTGCCGGAGTATTATCCGGACATTGCTTTTTTGGCCAATCTTTTTCTGGATTACATACTGCTTGGCATCGCGGCGCGCGGGCGCGGCCTTAAAATAAAGCAGGTGAGACAATGGGCCGCGGCAGCTTCCGGAAGTGTGCTCAGTGTAATTCTGACCGTGGCGGGAAGCACGGGCATGGGGCTATCCGCAGGAAAGTTGTGCGGTGCCGCTGCCATGTGTTTGATAGCCTTCGGGAGAAGGGGGGCCGGGAAAAATATCCTGGCGCTTTTTGGATGTACTTTTGTGATGGGGGGAATGCTTTACGCGGCGGCGGCTGTGACGGGGGGCAATGCAGGCGGGGCGGGGCATGTAATCATCCCGGCTTCGTTTGTGTTGGCCGCCCTTACTATGATATCGGCGGGCGGGATAATCCTGTTTCGCAAGCTCCACCGGAAAAATATAGGAAAACCAGTCTATCCTGTGCGGTTTTGTATCGGGGATGTTTCCTACCGATGCAGCGGTTTTTTGGATACCGGGAACGGGCTTTACGACCCGTTCCGCAAGAAGCCCGTGCTCCTGTTAGTGGCACCGGAATTTAAGCTGCCGCTTCAGGAGCTCTGTAAAAAACAGCCGGAGAAAACGCGCTATATCCCGTACCGCGCCGTCGGGACACAGGAGGGAATGCTTTGTGGTGCGGAGTTAGAAACCGTGACGATCGAGGCCGGGCAGGAAGAGATACAGCTTTTTGCCGTTCCCGCGGCATATGCGTCTGTCTCCGGGCAAGGATGTGCCTATCAGGTGATCCTGCATCCGGATTTTTTCGAAAACATTGCGTGATTAGCCGGAAGGAGCGCAAGAGTGCGGGCGAAAGCGGGACGGTCTATGCGGGAATTGTTTCAGCCCATGCGGAAAATCAGGAAAGAAAGGAAATATATCATGCTGTTCAAAATTGTTTTATCCAACAAGTTTCAGGTTCGCTTGCGGCCGAATCTGCTGCATATGCTGTTCCACAAGAGGGGCGAGATCCATTATATCGGCGGCGCGGAAATTCTGCCGGCACCGCTGACACCCTCGCAGGAGTCGGATGTGCTTCTGCTTTTGGGAACTTCGGAAGACGCGACGGCACGCACGATCCTAGCCAAGCATAACCTGCGTCTTGTTGTCTATATCGCCAAAAAATTTGACAATACAGGCGTGGGGGTGGAGGATCTGATTTCCATCGGGACGATCGGGCTGATGAAGGCGATCAATACCTTCAACCCGGAGAAGAAAATCAAATTTGCCACCTATGCCTCGCGCTGTATCGAGAATGAGATTTTAATGTATCTGCGGCGCAACAACAAGATCAAGCAGGAGGTCTCGATTGACGAGCCCTTGAATGTGGACTGGGACGGCAATGAATTGCTGCTCTCGGATATCCTCGGTACGGAGGAGGACGGGATTTACCGCAGCATTGAGGCGGAAGCGGACAAAAAGCAGCTTTATAAGGCACTTGAAAAACTGGCGGACCGGGAGAAGATCATTGTCCAGCTGCGTTTCGGGATCGGGACAAACGACGGGAGGGAGCGCACGCAGAAAGAGGTTGCCGACCTTCTAGGCATCTCGCAGTCCTACATATCAAGATTGGAAAAGAAAATCATGAAGCGGTTGAAGAAGGAGATGAGCATGAACGGGTAAAGAATCCGGTCTGTGGCCGGGATCCGGAGGGATGGCGGCACAGGAAATGAAATCAGATATAAAATGATATCGGGGCTTCCTTTCTGGATTTTTTTTTGGTATAATCGGGATATCACAGATTCAGGAGGATGACCGTCATGAAGACAGATATTGAAATCGCGCAGGAGGCGAAAATGCTGCCGATCGGGCAGGTGGCCGCGAAGCTTTTTGTTTCGGAGGACGATTTGGATTATTATGGGAAATACAAGGCAAAGTTCGCGGACAGTCTCTATGGGAAAATCGAGGGAAAGCCGGACGGGAAACTTGTGCTGATGACGGCGGTCAACCCGACCCCGGCGGGCGAGGGCAAGACGACGACGACGGTAGGGCTCGGCCAGGCGCTCGGAAAGCTTGGGAAAAACGCAGTGATCGCGCTGCGGGAGCCTTCGCTCGGTCCGTGTTTTGGCATCAAGGGCGGTGCGGCGGGCGGCGGCCATGCGCAGGTAGTGCCGATGGAGGATCTTAACCTGCACTTTACAGGGGATTTCCATGCCATCACCTCCGCAAACAATTTGCTTGCGGCAATGCTTGACAACCATCTGCAGCAGGGCAACGCGCTGCGCATCGATCCGAAACAGATTGTTTTTAAGCGCTGTGAGGACATGAATGACCGCGCGCTGCGCAATATTGTGGTCGGCATGGGCAACCGCATGGACGGCGTTGTGCGGGAGGATCATTTTGTGATCACCGTGGCAACGGAGATCATGGCAATCTTATGCCTGGCGGAGGACATGCAGGATTTAAAGAACCGTCTGGCAAAGATCATTGTTGCCTATGACCGGGACGGCGGGCCGGTGACGGCGAAGGATCTAAAGGCGGTCGGCGCGATGGCGGCGCTCCTAAAGGACGCGGTTCGCCCGAACCTCGTGCAGACGCTTGAGAATACCCCGGCGATCGTACACGGCGGGCCGTTCGCCAATATCGCGCACGGCTGCAATTCGGTGCGTGCGACGAAAACGGCTCTTAAGCTCGCAGATTATGTGGTTACGGAAGCAGGTTTTGGGGCAGATCTTGGGGCGGAGAAGTTTTTTGATATCAAATGCCGCATGGCGGGCTTAAAGCCGGATGCGGTCGTGCTTGTGGCGACGGTGCGCGCGCTGAAATACAACGGGGGCGTAGCGAAGGAACAGCTCTCTGTCGAAAACCTTGCCGCGCTTTCCGCGGGCATTGCCAATCTGGAAAAGCACATCGAAAACATCAGGAAATACGGCGTGCCTTGTATCGTGACGCTGAACCGTTTCGTGAGCGATACCGAGGCAGAACTTGCCTATGTAAAAGCGTTCTGTGAGGAACGGGGCTGTGAGTTTGCGCTTTCCGAGGTCTGGGAAAAGGGCGGTGCGGGCGGAATCGAGCTGGCGGAAAAAGTGCTGAAAACACTCGGGGAGAAGAAATCTGATTTCACGCTGCTCTACCCGGACGAAATGCCGCTTGAGGAAAAGATCCGGACGGTGGCGCGGGAGATTTACGGCGCAGATGATGTTACCTTTGACGCGGCGGCGGGAAAACAGCTCGTAAAGCTTACGCAGATGGGGTTCGGAAACCTTCCGGTCTGCATGGCAAAGAATCAGTATTCGCTCTCGGACGACCCGGCGAAACTTGGACGGCCAAGCGGTTTTACGGTCAATGTCCGCGAGGTCTACGTATCGGCCGGAGCCGGTTTTGTCGTGGCGCTCACGGGCACGGTCATGACGATGCCGGGGCTGCCGAAGGTGCCGGCGGCAGAGCGCATTGATGTGGATGGGGACGGGAGGGTCGTAGGGCTTTTCTGAAAATTCCCCTTAGGACAGCTCCCCTTTGGGAAGGGACAGGGGGGGGCTGCCGGACGGGAATGTCCCCTTGGATTTCAGGCATCCACCGTTTTGGAGACAAGAAAAACGAATCACCGATTTTGCACAAAAAACCGCACGATTTGAGTTGAAAAACCGTGCGGTTTTTTGTATGATAACAATGGAAAGATGAACAAGTCCGTTCTGCGGATGATGTTTCTTTTGCGGGCAATGCGTTCTTTTGTTTCTGCCTGCCGCCGTGGGGGTTGCCGTGCGTGTGGCGCTGTCCCTTCATGGCGTAATTAGGCCGGGCATGTCCGGAAAGGTGAAAAAAGCGGGGGATCCCGCGGAAAGAGGGTATTTTTATGGGATTGAAATTGCAGAATGTAAAGGATGCGGCATTCAAGGAGTACGGGCGCGTGGTAGAAGGGCTTGATTTTAAAGAATTTATTTCCGTGCTTACGGAGACGACCGAAGCGCCGGACCACGTGATCTATGTCGCTTCGGACGCGAAGCTGGAGGCGCTTTCCGTGGCGAAGGAGCTTCAGGATAATTGCTATGGCGGTATGCCGATCGAAATTGGTTACTGCAATGGCACGAACACGAAATTAAATTGCCTTGAGTACCATAAAGACAGCGAGATCAATATTGCGGCCGATGATGCGGTGCTGCTCGTGGCAAGACTTCAGGATGCGGCTGGCGGTCCGATTGACTCGTCGAAGGTGGAAGCGTTTTTACTTCCTGCCGGGACGGCGGTGGAACTGTACGCAACAACCCTGCATTACGCGCCGTGCAGCGGGAAGAAAGGGGCATCTTTCCGTGTGGCGATTGTGCTGCCGCGGGGGACGAACGGGCCGAAACCTGAAATCACCTGCAAGAACGATGAGGATAAGAGACTTTTTGCGATGAACAAGTGGCTGATCGCGCACCCGGATACGGACGAGGCAAAGCAGGGTGCAGTGATTGGGATTACCGGGGAAAATGTAGATATTGCAGGATTGATCTGACATTGGATGGACGGCGTGTACCTTTCGCTGGTGCGGAGGGGAATGTGTTCCGGGCGGGTGCCGGAGGAGGTTATGGCTTACGGCGTGTGTCCCGCGCGGCTGTCGGAGAAATTCTGGATAAGAAGCAGCAGGGGGACGGTATGGTTTGCCGCCCCTTTTTGCGATAGACGGATTTGGACAGGGAGGATGTATGAGAAAACATTGGTTATGTATCGGGGCGGCGGGCTTGCTTACCCTGATGTCGGCGTGCGGCAAGGAAACTGCCCCGGAGGCGGGAAAAGTCCCGACACAGGCGGTGGGCGGTGAGACAGCGGGGAATGAGGACGGTGGGGAATCCGGCGGGAATGGCAAAAACGGGGATGCGGAGGATGGGACAGAGAACCCGGACGGCGGTAACTCCCAAAATCCGGATGATAAGGGCAGCGATGACGGATCCGGAAACACGGGGGATGGGAATACGGGCGGCACGGATAAAGAAAATGGCGGCAGTTTTGGGGATGCGGACGCAAAACCGACCCCGCCCGCGGAATGGATTGTCGAGGATATGAACATCGGGCCGGCGACTTCCCTCACCCCGCTAAAGGAAGCTTACGCGCCATATTTTAAGGTGGGAGTCGGGTTGACCGGATATGCGCCACATGTTATGATGACGACCTCGGAAGCGATGTCGGAGATTGTGAAATACCATTTTAACAGTACGACGCTGACGAACCTGATGAAACCGTCGTACCTTCTTGACCAGAAGGGAAGTATCGAGAACGCGGAAAACGGCGACGGGATGCCGGCGGTAAAGTTTGATTCCTGCATTGACGCGCTTGAATTTTGTAAGGAAAACGGCATCGGGATGCGCGGGCACACGCTGGTCTGGCATGCGCAGGTACCGGACTGGTTTTTCCGTGAAGGATATGAAAATGACGCGCCGCTTGTCACGCGGGAGACGATGCTTTCCCGCATGGAGAGCTACATCGCGCAGGTGATCGGTTTTACGGAGGAGAACTATCCGGGCGTTGTGTACTGCTGGGATGTCGTCAACGAGGCCGTCGAGCCGGGAGCGGGCATGCACGAGGACGAGACGGGTTATTGTATCCGCACTTACAACGGCGAAGAAGAGAATTTGTGGTATACCGTGGTCGGCGCGGACTATGTCGAGATGGCGTTCACCTACGCGAGGAAATATGCCCCGGAGGGCGTGAAGCTGTTTTACAATGATTATAATACGTTCCAGCCGGTGAAAAACGAAAAGATCTGTGCGCTGCTTTCGGATCTCTCCGCCAAGGGGTTGGTGGACGGTGTTGGCATGCAGTCCTATTATGACCGGAAAAACCCGGATATCAAGGGCCGGACGGGAAGCGTGCAGGCGGCGATCGAGAATTTCTCGGAATTGGGGCTTGAGATCCAGATCACGGAGCTGACCATCAACATTGACGAGCCGGACGAGCGGGCACTTTTAGTGCAGGCGATGCGTTATAAGGAGATGTTCCAGTTGTTGATGGAGCTTGACACGGACAACGGCGGGCCTGCCAATATCACAAGCGTGACGGTGTTTGGTTTGATGGATGAGTATATGCTGTATCCGGACAACACGGAATATTCGCGGTTTTTTGATGGGGAGCTTCAGCCGAAACAGGCGATTTTGTGGGTGCTTGACGCGGCGGAAGGAAAATAGGCAAAACGCAGGGCATCTCTTTTTTTCGGGGATGCCCTCTTTTGTATGAAGGGGGATTACCCGCCGGCGGAAAGGAAAAAGCGGTATTGACAAACATTGAGGGCGGTATCAGGAAGCGGAATACGGGATTTCAGCTTTTTTCAGCAAAACGACAAATTGTCATAATATAAATTTAAAAGCAGCCCTGCGGGTGATTTTTTTGCAGGGCTGTTTTTTTCTTGGGATTGTGAATATGGAAGAGGTGGAAGTGGAAAAATTATGTAAATTTTAGCATATTTTCTGTAACATTATATAAAAATACAGAACTTTAATAGTAAAATTCCGAAAATATTTACGTTTTGCACAAAATTAGTTGACAAGTAAAATGAAATTCGGTAAAATAGCACATAAGATATAATATTCAGAAAGGACGGTAAGGAGAATATGGATGCGGAATTCATACTCGTGTGCGCCCGTCCTTTTTGCATGTTTATTTCTTGTGTGCGGGCAGTTTCCCGGTCGCGTACTGCGGGATGGCAGCAGATTGGAAGCGGTATGGCAACGGTGCGGTCCGGACAAAAAAATATTATTCCAAGGGGGAAAAAGAATGAGCAAAAAAAGTAAGACCTTACTGACATGGCTGACGGTGTTAGCCATGATGGTTTCCATGCTCCATGTGGGAACCGGGTCGGGCGCGGTGCATGCCGCCGAGGGGGATCCCGGCGGGCAGGCGCAGGGCGGTGCCAAGACAGTGACGGGGAGTGCGATTGGGTACGAGCTGGAGCTGGGAAAGACGTATGATGGAACCGTGACTTTAAAAGGGAATGGGAAAGGCGGATATGAATCCTATTTTCATGTGGCGGTTGCGGATATAGCGGTGGATGATGTGTTCGATGTGTCCGTAACGATGGGGGATGGTTCCCAGGATATGAGACAGATTGCCATCCAGTCGGATTGTGACGGATGGGACTGGGGGGATAAGTACGTCCATACGAAATGGGTGGGGGACGGCCTTGCCGCCGGGACACAGGCTTCGGTAAGCTTAAGGGTCACGGAGGAGCTTTCGGGTGGTTTCCAGCTGAAAATCTATATGGATAATCCGAAAGCCGACGCACAGCCGGGCGAAAATCTGGATATTTCTTTAAGTTCCTTAAAAATCATGAGGCAGGAAAAACCGGAACCGATCGGCTCGGATCTTTCGCTGGGAACATTTTATGCCGGTGACGTTACACTGAATAAGAGTGAGAATGCCTATGAGGCTTATTTTAATGTCACGGATCCGCAGATTGCGGTCGGTGATGTGTATGATGTATCGCTTACCATAGGGGATAATGCCGGCATTTTCCAGCAGGTTGCAATCCAGAGTGATTGTGACGGCTGGGCGTGGGATGGGCATGCGACATGGGTAAGCAGTGCGCTTCCGGGAACAAAGGTTGCGACGACGCTTGAAGTGACAAAGGAGATGCCGGGTGCATTCCAGATTAAGATATATATGGATAATGCAAAAGAGGCCGCCGGGGATTCCGTTTTGGTCGGGATCAGCGGCCTGAAGGTTACAAAGCAGGGAGAGGAACTTCCGACCCCGACCCCGGATCCGACATCAACTCCAACCCCAACCCCGAACCCGGATGTCCCTTCCGACGAGTTGGCCGACAATATGGAACTGACGCTTGGACAGTCCTATTCCGGAAAGAAGACCATGCAGAACACGGGTGAGGAGTCACCAAGTTACAGTTCTTATTTTGTGGTGAAGGATGCGGCGTTACGGGTCGGTGACATCTATGTGATCGAGTTTACGTTATCCGGCGCGGACGGTGTGAAGCAGGTAGCGGTGCAGGGAACACATAACAAGTACGAATGGGGTTCCGGCATTGAGAATGCAAAAGATGATTTTAAATTTTGGGCAGGGGAAGGGATCGCGGATGGAACAAAGGTTACCCTGCGCGTCGGTGTGACGGACGAAACGTTGAGCGGCTCCTTCCAGTTTAAGATGGTTTTCGATAACGTGGTAGGGACAAAAGCCCCGGAGGCGCTCAACCTTACGATCAAGAATTTAAAGGTTACGAAAGAGGTACAAATCACCGATGCTGACCGGGTGGATTATGTTGAGGGCAGCAAGCTCGCTTTGGAGAAGGCTTATAAGGGAACCATCACGCTTACAAAGAACGATTATGATATCTATACATATACATTTCATGTAAGCGACCCGGCTATGAAGGTTGGTGATACTTATAAGATTAAAATGGTCATTGAGAGCGGTGCGGCTTCCTTCAAACAGGTAGCCGTCCAGAGCGAGTGTTCCGATGACTTTAAGTTCCTTGGAAAATGGCTGAATGACGGCTATGCGGATGGGAGCAATTTCACGATGGAAATGCCGGTCACAGCGGTAAAAACGGCGGGCGGCTTCGCGCTCCAGTTCTGTGTAGGCAACCGGATGGACGATGTGGCGGATCCGGGCGCAGCTATTTCCCTGCAGTTTAAGGATTTGTATATTGCAGCGGAGAGGAAATCGGACGGAGGTTCAACCGGAGGAGGTTCGACAGGCGGAGGTTCGACCGGAGGTGGCTCCACCGGAGGGGGATCGACAGGCGGCGGTTCCACCCCGAAACCAACCCCGGTTCCGACACAGGCACCGACCCCGACTCCGGAATTAACACCGAAGCCAACCCCGACCGCAGTGCCAACCCCTACGGCTGCGCCGGTAAAACCGGGAGAAGAGGGCAAAAACAAGATTACGATCACCAGAAAGATACCGGGCGGGACAAAAGAGGTTGTAAAGAAGGTTGAAAGCAACAAAACGCTGGATTCGAGCAGCGAAGACACGAAGATGTATCAGATCCCGATGCAGGAATTTGACGGCAGCGGGAAGATGAAGAAGATCCTTGTCACGATCACCTTTGACCAGAGCACGCCGCAGGGCTGGACGGACGGCGAGGGCGCAATCGGTTACAGCACGGATGGGGAATGGCAGCAGGTATCTTTCCCGGCTGGTTTTGTCGACGGGCAGAAAAACACACAGACGATCGAAGTGGTGATTCCGGACGGTGTCAACCCGACCTTTGATGAGGAATCCATTGTCCAGGTTGGCTGGTGGTGGGGTTCTACCCCGTCCATTACCGTGGATAAGGTAGAATTTGTGTTCGAACAGCCGGGTCAGAAGGAGATTTCGATCACGGTCAATGAGGATGCGCCGATGGTGGCGACAAAACCGGGCGAGAGTGTGGTCTCCCTGACGGAGCTGGCTGCACAGATCGCGAAGGTAGATAAGATTGAGCTTCATATGGCAGCGACCGGAAAATTTAAGGCGAATGTTTATGCTTTGCTTGCGGATGAGGGTGAGATTCCTCTGATGGCGGAGAATAAGGTAAAGCTCGGTGAAATCATGATGGATAACGCGGAGGGCGGATACCAGACCTTTGTGTTTGACGGGCTTGCCGGAAGCCTCGCGGGAGATATCATCATCGAAGTGACGGAGATGGAAGAGGGCGCTTCCGTTGTTCTGGATGCGGTTTCCCTCTTTGGAGCGGACGACGAAGAATTGACATCGCCGGTGCCGGATACGGATGACGGTGAGGATACCGGAGAAAAGGACAAAGAAGACGGCGCAGAAACCGGGAACGAAGATAGGGAAGACGTGGAAGATGCCGGGGACGAAGACGGAGAAGAAGAGGGGGAAACCGGGAACGAGAAGGAAGATGACGGTGAGGATGCCGGGAATGAGGATCACGGGGACAATGCGGACGGCGCGGATGCTTCCGAAGAAGCGCTCCCGAAGACCGGTCTGCTTGACAGTAAATATTTCTATCTCCTCGGCCTTGCGATCATGATGGCGGGTGCATTGCTTGCTATGAAAAAACGCAGGGGAATCCGGGCTTGAGCTAAAACATACGCCCGATCCGGGCGTTAAGCCGAAAAACCCGTCCTGTGAGGAAAATCTCACGGGGCGGGTTTTTTCTTTGTCTTTTTTTCCGCCGGCATGTCGGCGGAGAGTATGCTTGCGCGCTTTATGGCTCCGGCCCCAAAACGATCCCGGATGGCATCGACCGCGGAGTCGAGTTTTTCGAGCTTTTTGCTGCCAGGGTCTTCAAAGAGGGAGAGCTGGGTGTAAGCCGGTTCATCAAGCTTGGTGGCCCGCAGCCCGAGCAGGCGCAGCGGTGCGCCGTTCCATAGCTCTTTGAGCAGGTGCGTCGCGTTGTCGTAGAGCTGGCTGGTCGTGTTGGTCGGGGCGTTAAGGGTCATCTGATGGGAAAAATTGCGGAAATCATTGTCCCGGCATTCGACGGTCAGACAGCTGCATTTGTGTCCGGCGCGCCGGAGGCGGGCTCCCACAGATTCGCTAAGAAGCAGCAGAATCTGGCAGGCGGCATCAAATTCCGTGATATCCTGCGCGAGCGTGGTGCTGTTGCCGATTCCCTTGTTTTCCGGCTCTTCGGTTTCCACCGGGGAATCGTCGATTCCGTTTGCGTAATTGTGGATCGTTGTACCGTATTTGCTGCCGAGATGTGAGCAGAGCAGAGCCTTGTCAATATGGGCGAGCTCCCCGATTGTGCGGATTCCAAGAAGCGAGAGGCGTGCTTTGGCGGAACGCCCGACCAGGAAAAGTTCCCCTACGGGCAGCGGCCACATTTTTTGCGGGATTTCTTCCGGGAAAAGGGTATGGCAGAGGTTTGGTTTCCTGAAATCGGATGCCATCTTTGCGAGCAGCTTGTTGGTCGAGATACCAATATTAACGGTGAAACCAAGCTCGCGCTTTATGCGCTTTCGGAGTTCCTGCGCGGTGGCGATCGGTTCCCCGAAAAGATGGATGGTCTCGGTCATGTCAAGAAAGGCTTCGTCAATGGAAAATTGTTGGAGGGCAGGGGAATAACTGCTTAAAAGTTCCATCAGCGCGGCGGAGTTTGCGGTATAGACCTTGAAATCCGGCGGGAAAAGTGTGAGTGTGGGACATTTGCGCAGTGCGGCGGCGATCGGTTCCCCGGTCGTAACGCCCATTGCGCGCGCAACCGGGGATTTGGCGAGGATGATGCCGCGCCGCTTAGCGCTGTCGCCGCCGACCGCCGCCGGGATCGCAAGCAGGTCGGGCGCATCCGGGTCTATCTCGTGCCGCCTTTTGTTTTCCCAGTTCAAAAAAGCGCTGTTGACATCAATATGGTAAATCAGCCGTTGTTTTTCCATTGTGATTCCCCTTCCAAGATCCGTACATCCGTATGCGGTGTTTTCTGTTTTGCCGCTGCATTTTTGCGGTCTGCCTGAAGTTCCCGGAAAAATGGGTTCCCTGTGCTTCCGGCAAAGCGTACCTTTATGGGAAGTATACCATGAACAGATGTTCCTGTAAAGGGAAAGAAAATTTCTAGTCCCCGTCCGGCGGCTTTTTCAGGCAATCTTCCGTCCGGATATCCACCAGAATAATGTCACAGCCAATCTGGCGGATGCATTTCCACGGGATGATATATTCTTGGTCATGCCCCAAAAAACCGAACAGTTTGCATGGCCCCGGCACGATCAGGGCTTCGAGGCAGCCGGTGCGCAGGTCAAAAGCAAGGTCGCACGGGTAGCCGAGCCGTTCGCAGTCGCGGCAGTTGATGACTTCTTTTTCGCGAAGTTCCGAGAATCGCATGGCAGCTCCTTATGATGGCTTTTTACATTGTATCGGGGGACGGGGATTCTTAGAACCGGGGGCGGGTCTATCGCAGTATGCGGATATCATTTGGGATAAAGGTGGGGGATCGTTTTGTAGAGACGTAGATGGAAATCGCGGTGATTGATGCGACGATATACGCGGACAGCGCGGTACGGTGCTGTGGGATGGCTTCGTTCCTGCGCGGATGGCTAATTTTCATTGATTTGTTGGGGAAAGCATGCTATAATCAGGAAAGTGATAATTATTAAAGTGAAATCAGGATCGTGTTCACTACCTGTATTATTGCCGCTGTTGTGAATGAATGCGGGGAGATTGTGCTGCTGCGGCAAAATTATGTTTCGGCAACGAAATATGTTTGTGTAGCAGGGATCATGAAGATCGGGGAATCTGCGGAGGGAACCGTGGTTCGGGAAGTAAAAGAGGAAATTGGGCAGGATGGGTAAAATATGAGAAAGCATTGCCATTGCTGCGGGAGAATAGTATAGGCTGGCAGCTTGTCAAAACAATAACAGGGCGATAAATTCCAGATTGGCAGGAGGAAGTATCATGAAATGTCCGTTTTGCGGAAAAGAGAATACAAGGGTCATTGATTCGAGGCCGGCGGAGGATTCAAATTCCATCCGGCGCAGGCGGCAGTGCGATGCCTGTGGGAAACGTTTTACGACCTATGAGAAGGTGGAGACAATCCCGCTTGTCGTGATCAAAAAAGATAACAACAGAGAACCTTATGACCGCGAGAAGCTCATGGCGGGTATCATGCGTTCCTGCCACAAAAGGCCGATCTCGGTCGATCAGATCACCGCGCTTGTCGATGAGGTGGAGAATGTGATCTTTAATATGGAAGAAAAAGAAATTCCCAGTTACAAGATCGGGGAACTTTTGATGGAACGCCTGAAATCGCTTGACCAGGTGGCATATGTGCGTTTTGCCTCGGTGTACCGTGAGTTCAAGGACGTGAATACTTTCATGGACGAGCTCAAAAAGATATTGGATCATGAATAGTTTGTTCGGCAGTGTTAAAAAGCGGCAGGAAAACAGAAGAAAAACAGCAAAAAAATCGTGGGAATTGCCCGGAACGCCAGGTTTTATGCGGTCTGCATAGTAAGTGCAGGCCGTTTTTTCATTGTGCAGACTGTCCAAAAAGGCAGAACTGCTTTCTACTTGTGGGGTTAGTTAAATACTGCTATACTAAAGGGGACGGTTCTTTTCGGGGAGAGGAAGGAGCCAACATGTTTTCGAAAACATATGCGGCGGCGATCCGCGGGGTGGATGCGCTGCTGGTGCAGGTGGAGGCAGATATCAGCGACGGCCTGCCGGGACTTGAACTGGTAGGGTTTCTCGCGTCCGAGCTGCGGGAGGCGAAGGAGCGTGTGCGCGTTGCCATCCACAATGCCGGGATCACGCTGCCGCCCAAGAAGATCACGGTGAATCTTTCGCCGGCGGATGTCCGCAAGGAAGGGACGGCTTTTGACCTTGCGATCGCCGTGGCGATCCTGACCGCGTCCGGTCATTTATCGGAGGAATTGATAAGACAGACGATGTTCGTGGGGGAATTAAGCCTTGACGGGTGCCTGAACCCGGTGAATGGGATCCTGCCGATCGCCTGCTGTGCGAAAGAATGCGGCATTACGCGGCTTGTCGTACCGGAGAAAAACCGCGCCGAGGCGGGGGTCACAGGGATGCCTGCCGTGTGGGGGTGCGGGACGTTAAGCCAGGTGATGGGGCTGCTTTCAGGGAATGTGCCGCACTTAACAAAAGAAGAGGAGGAGAGAAAGGAGGAAACGCCCGCCGCCCTGCCGGATTTTTCGGAAATCTGCGGGCAGCAGGCGGCGAAGCGCGCCATTGAAGTCGCGGTGTCGGGCGGGCACAACCTGCTGTTTGTGGGAAGCCCCGGTTCGGGCAAGACAATGCTTGCAAAGTGCATCCCGTCGATCATGCCGGAACTTACCTTTGAGGAGAGTCTGGAACTCTCAAAAATTTACAGTGTGAGCGGGAAATTGACGGCGGGGGAGGGACTGATGAAAACCAGGCCCTTTCAGGCACCGCACCATTCGGTCACGGCGGCGGCAATGGCAGGGGGCGGCAGGATGCCAAAACCGGGACAGGTCAGCCTTGCGACGCACGGCGTGCTGTTTCTGGACGAGCTGCCGGAATTTGAGCGGCACACGATCGAGCTGTTGCGCCAGCCGCTTGAGGAGAGGAAGATCACGGTCAGCCGTGTGGCGGACAGCTGCGATTACCCGGCAGCGTTTATGTTTGTGGCGGCGATGAACCCGTGCCCGTGCGGGGCATTTCCCGACCGGAAGCGCTGCCGGTGCAGTGAGCCGCAGATCCGGAGATACCAGTCAAAGATCAGCCGCGCGGTTTTGGACCGGATTGATCTGTTCTTGCGGATCGCTCCCGTTGCGTATGAGGAATTGCGGCGGGCAGGAGCAGGGGAGCGGGAAACCTCCGCCGTGATCCGGGCGCGCGTGGCAAACGCGAGGAAGGTGCAGCAAAAGCGCTATGAAGGGCTTGCCATCCGGACAAACGCGGAACTCTCGGCAAAACAGTTAGCCCGGTTCTGCCCGCTTGCGCCGGAAGGGGAGGAGCTTTTGAAGGAAGCATTCTTCCGTTATGGACTGAGTGCGCGCGCCTGCCACCGCCTGATCCGGGTCGCGCGCACAATCGCAGATATGGACGGGGAGGAAAACATCGGGACGGGACATTTGTATGAAGCCGCCGGTTACCGGAGTGAAATGTGAGGGGGAGAGGAATGGAACATAGTGAAAAGCAGTATTGGTACTGGCTCTCTAAGGTGGAGGAGGCAGGAGGTGCGGCGAGGAGGAAGCTGTTTGCGGCATTCGGGAGCGCCAGGGAAATTTTTTTTGCGAAGGAAACGGCGTTATTGCGGGCGGGAATCACCGAGAAGGCGGTGCGCGCCCTATTGTCCGAACAATATCGGCGCGGGGTCTTTGAGGAGTTTCATAAACTGCGGGAGAGGGACATATATTTTATAACGAAGGATGAGCAAGCGTTTCCGGGAAGGCTGAGGGAACTGGAAGATGGGCCGGATTACCTGTTTTACCGCGGGGAACTGCCAGAGGATGACGTGCCGTCGGTTGCGATCATCGGGGCAAGGGAATGCTCCTCCTACGGCAGGGGAGTCGCGCGGTTGTTTGCGGGGGAGCTTGCCGGGGCAGGCATCCAAATCATCAGCGGCATGGCGCGCGGCGTGGACGGACAGGCACAGGCGGCGGCGCTCTCATACGGGAAAAGTTATGCCGTGCTTGGATGCGGCGTGGACATTTGTTATCCGGCGGAAAACTTTTCGCTGTATGAGGAATTATCTGCAAAAGGAGGGATTCTGTCGGAATATCCGCCAGGCACAGCGGCGCTGCCGTTTCATTTCCCGATGCGCAACCGGATCATTTCAGGGCTTGCCGACGGGCTTGTCGTCGTGGAGGCGAGGAAGAAGAGCGGAACCCTGATCACGGTGGACTATGCGCTGGAGCAGGGCAAGGATGTTTTTGCGGTACCGGGGCGTATCGGCGAGGCGCTGAGCGAGGGCTGCAACGAACTGCTCCGGCAGGGCGCGTCCCTTGTGACCGGCAGCGCGGATATTTTGGAGGAGCTTATGAAACACTATCCGGCGGGCACAAATCTTAAGAAATTGGAAAAAAATAAATTTCTACTTGAAGATGCAGAAAAAATAGTGTATGCTTATTTGCGTTTGGAACCGCGGCACATCGAGGAACTTCTCCCGGATGTGGGTTGTCCGCTTCCGGAATTGATGAAAATATTGTTTTCCCTTGAGGCGAAGGGGGCTGTATATTCGCCTGCGGGAAATTATTATGCGCGGGCAGTTCCCGTGTGAATAACACAGTGTGACAGGAAAATAGAGGTTGGAAAGGCTTGGTTGGTGTTATGGCAAAAAATCTTGTGATCATGGAGTCGCCGTCAAAGGCGAAGACGGTAAAAAAATTTCTTGGTGCGAATTATGAGGTGGTTGCGTCGAACGGGCATGTGAGGGACTTCCCCAAAAGCCAGATGGGAATCGACTTTGAGCATGATTTTGAGCCGAAATACATCACGATACGCGGCAAGGGCGACGTGCTCGCGATGCTGCGCAAGGAAGTGAAAAAGGCGGACAAGGTTTATCTGGCGACTGACCCGGATCGTGAGGGGGAGGCGATCGCGTGGCATCTGGCAAATGTTTTGAAACTTCCAGAGGGTTCCAAGAACCGCATCACGTTCAATGAGGTTACAAAGAATGCGGTTAAGGCATCCATTAAAAATGTGCGCTCCATCGACATGGACTTGGTTGACGCGCAGCAGGCGAGGCGTATGCTCGACCGCATGGTGGGCTACGAGATCAGCCCGCTTTTGTGGTCAAAGATCAAGCGGGGGCTTAGCGCTGGGCGTGTGCAGTCGGTGACGCTGCGCATCATCGCGGACCGGGAGAAGGAGATTGAGGCGTTCGTGCCGCAGGAATACTGGAACCTTGAGGCGGCCTTTTTGATCGAGGGGGAGAAAAAACCTCTGATCGCAAAGTTCTACGGGACGACGAAAAAAAAGCTTGTCATTTCCTCGCGCGAGGAGATGGATGAGGTCATGAAAAAACTGAAAGACGCAAAATTTGCGGTGACGGAACTGAAAAACGGGGAGCGCCACCGCAAAGCGCCGCTTCCGTTTACGACGAGTACCTTGCAGCAGGAGGCGGCAAAGCTTCTGAATTATTCGACCCAGAAGACCATGCGGCTGGCACAGCAGCTCTATGAGGGCGTGGATGTCTCCGGGCACGGGACGATCGGTCTGATTTCATATCTGCGTACGGATTCCGTGCGTGTCTCGGCGGAGGCGGACGCGGCGGCAAAACAGTTTATCCGCGACAATTACGGGGAAGAACTGGTGACAGACCAGGATGTGAACCGTGCAAGCGGGAAGAAGATACAGGATGCACATGAGGCGATCCGCCCGACCTATGTTGAGCTGACTCCGGCCATCGTGAAAGAATCGCTCTCCCGCGACCAGTTCCGCCTTTATCAGCTGATCTGGAAGCGGTTTATCGCGAGCCGTATGGTGGCGGCGGTCTACGAGACTGCCTCCGTGCGGATCGACGGCGGGGACTACCGCTTTACGGCGGCGGCATCGAAGCTGAAAAAGGACGGTTTCCTTGCCGTCTACGCCCCGGCGGACGAGGAGGAGGAAGCGGCAAATACCGGGCTGCGCGGGATCAAGGAGAATATGGAGCTGAAGCTTACAAAGCTCACGGAAAGCCAGCATTTCACACAGCCCCCGGCACATTACACGGAGGGGAGCTTAGTCAAGACAATGGAGGAGCTTGGCATCGGCAGGCCGAGCACTTACGCCCCGACCATCACGACCATCATGGCGAGGCGCTATGTGACAAAGGAAAACAAAAATCTTTACATCACGGAGCTCGGCGAGGCGGTGAACAATATGATGAAGGAGGCGTTCCCAAGCATCGTCGACGTGAATTTTACCGTGAATCTGGAAGCGCTGCTCGACGGGGTGGAGGAGGGGAATGTTGCCTGGAAGACCGTGGTAAAGAATTTTTATCCGGATCTGGAGGAAGCGATCACGGAGGCCAACGAGAAGCTTGCCTCGGTGAAGATTGAAGATGAGGTCAGCGATGTTGTGTGTGACCTTTGCGGGCGCAACATGGTCATC
>ERZ808040.324-NODE-324-length-44159-cov-6.643891_pt1 | contig 44159 bp, 40 predicted proteins | sample MGYA00380191_ERZ808040 | MGnify/ENA primary metagenome ERZ808040 (study PRJEB31490, sample SAMN06133395) | mouse gut metagenome | isolation source: J6 | host: mice | place: China: Chengdu | collected 2015-05 ...
CAAAAAAAGCGCTCCGTGATTGCAAGCATGGCCGCTTCCTATAAAAATAACGTCATAATCATACATAACTTGTTCCTTCTTTCTTTTCTATCTAGCAAAATTATATTGTGTAAAATATAATTATTTTATATCACTTGAATTATATTTTGTCAAATACAAAAAACAGGTTTATTACATAAATTTGTAAAAACCTGTTCACTTTCAGTCGGATATGTGTTCCGTCAACTTATCATATATTTCCTTGGCAACCGCAAGTTTATACATATATCTTGAATTCTGTACCGGAATCTCCGCAACATATGCAAAAATATCCGACCTTACGGAAATTGCAAAATATACCTTCCCCGGTTCTGAAAAATCCGCATTTTCGGGATCAACATTACCCATTGTTCCCGTAACGCCGATTCCTATGTCCGCGTCATATTTTTTTCTGCAGCACTCCGCCATTGCAGCAGCCGTTTCCTTTGAATAAACGGAGTACTTATCTATAATCTGCGGCGAAACTCCGTCTTTAATTTTTGCTTCATTACAATATGTAATCATAGCTCCTTTAAAGACTGCCGACGCCCCCTCAGTATCCGTTATCAAAGAAGCAATCTGTCCGGACGTTGCACTTTCCATTGTGGTAATATGAATACCTTTTGAAATAAGAAGTTTTGTAAGTTTATTGTAATCCGTTCTTATTTCCGACTCGTTATAAATACGGCTCATTATATACTCCGAATTATCTGTTATCTACCTTTTCAGGATACATGTCATGTTCAATCAAACGCTTATATGCAACTTCTTCCCACTTTGTTCCGAGCTTTCCGTAATTACAATACGGATCGATGGAAAGACCTCCTCTCGGAGTGAATTTACCCCAAACTTCAATATATTTCGGATCCATTAATTTAATAAGATCTTTCATGATTTTATTGACGCAGTCTTCATGAAAATCACCGTGATTTCTGAAACTGAAAAGATACAGCTTAAGAGATTTACTCTCAACCATTTTTACATCAGGAACATAGGAAATATAAATGGTTGCAAAATCAGGCTGTCCCGTAATAGGGCAAAGACTTGTAAACTCGGGACAGTTAAACTTTACAAAATAATCATTTTCCTGATGCTTGTTTTCAAATGTTTCTAAAATTTCCGGTGCGTAATCATCCGGATACTTTGTTGCTTTGTTTCCCAACAGTGTTAAATCTGACATAATAAACTCTCTTTTCTGAATACTATTTTAAAATCATATTGTTGTGTTTCCGTAATAAAAAATCAGTATGAGGATAACAGCGGATCCTTTACTCCATTTTCTTCAAACGCCTTTGCTCTGTCAATACAGGTTCCGCATTTGCCGCAAGGCACTTCTCCCCCCTCGTAACAGCTCCATGTAAGTTCGTAGGGTACGCCGAGCTCAAGGCCTTCTCTTACTATATCTGCCTTTGTCATATTTACGAATGGCGCTTCAACTCTTAATTCCTTACCGCTTCCTATGTATATTGCGGCATTTATTGCATCATTAAACTCTTTTGAGCAATCCGGATATGCCGCTCCAGCTGCATCATCACTGTGTGCTCCGTAGCAAATCAAACTGCATCCCTTGGAAATGGCTATGCTTGCGGCCGATGATAAAAATAATCCGTTTCTGAAAGGCACGTATGTTGAAACAAGTTCCCCTTCCGTCTCAGCCAACTGTTCTCCGTAAGATTCCTTTGGAATTTCCCTGTCTGAATGGGAAAGCAGTGAGCTGTCACTGAATTGAAATATTTTAGTCAGGTCAAGCTGCAGCCATTCCACATTATAATAATCCGTTACAGCCTTTGCGCTTGCAATTTCCTTATCATGTTTTTGTCCGTAATAAACGGAAAGCGCAATAACATTTTCGTTCCCGACTCTTTTAACTTCTCTTGCAAGACAGGTTGTGCTGTCCAAGCCTCCGCTTACCAGAACCAATACTTTCTCTGACATTTTTCATCCTTTCAATCTCATCCACAGAACCGCATCAGTCTCAAATCTGCCGCGTAATGTTGTAGTATATGTTGAAGCGACGGTATTCTTTATGCCTCTGGCCGTCATACAACTGTGCTTTGCATCAATAAGTACGGCTACATCTTCGGAATCCGTCACCATTTGCATAATATCGGCAATATCAGTACCGATGCGCTCCTGAAGCTGAAGTCTTTTTGCAACCATTTCCGCTATTCTCGCTATTTTACTTAAACCTATCACCTTACCGTTCGGCACATATGCAACGGTAATTTTCATATCGTACATAAGCGCCAAATGGTGTTCGCAATAACTAAACACTTCAATATCGCGAACAACAACCATATCTCCGGATGATTTACCGCTGTTTAAATTCTCTTCAAATGTTACTCCGAACATTCCCGCAATTTCCTCATTCGTATAGAGCATTCCTTCAAATACTTCTTCATACATTTTGGCAACCCTTGACGGAGTATCCTTTAACCCTTCTCTTTCGGGATCATCCCCGAGAGCGATGAGAATTCCTTTGATGTGTTCTTCTATCGCGGCAGTATCTATTTTTTTATTACTTTTACCTTCTGTCATTACACACCTCTTTCTTCCGGATCCCATATAAACTTATGCAGCTGTAACTGCAGCCTTACGTCGTTCATTTTATATTTCACCATATAATCAACCATAAATGCAGGTTCAATCCGTCCAAACACAGGACTTAAAAATACATTGCACTTACTGACAAGTGAATATTTGTCGATAATAATTCTTGCAGCATCCAGGTCCGACTCATCGGAACAGACAAACTTTACCGTATCTCTCGTTGAAAGATAATTATAATTATCAGTATCCATATCGGAAGGAACTCCGCTCCCCGGGAGCTTATAGTCTAATGTAAAACATAATTTATCGGGTCGAACATCCCATTTTTTTATTGACCTTGTTCCGTTAGTCTCAATTTCTATACGACAATCCGTCTCATCCGTTAATCTGTCAATAAGTATGTCTATATCTCTTTGTATAAGCGGTTCTCCTCCTGTCAATGTAACATTTTTTACATTACTCATTTTTACCCGCTCAATGATTTCGTCAGCCGTCATTTCGGTATAAGGAGCATCGTCCTTATTGGCCCATTCGGTGTCGCAATAATTGCAGTTCAGATTACATCCCTGAAATCTGATAAATAATGCCAACGCCCCGCTTTTTGCTCCCTCTCCGTTAATACTTACAAATGTTTCGACTACTTTATATATACTTTCCATGTTACGCCTCATATCTTGCACAGTTATTAGGCGTTTCATACACTTCGGCAGCCCGTATGTTATATCCCTTATTTTTTATTTCATCATAAAAATACTTTGCAAAATTCTCTGCCGTAGGTCTGAAATCTATTGTGATAATTCTAAACCCTTCATCTGATAAGCATTCAAATGTTTGCGGCTTAAGAGTGTCTTTCTCCATAATAAGAGAATGGTCAAGATTGTCGGTTAAGGCTTTGAGAGCAGCCTTTATGTCAGTAAAATCCACTACCATTCCGTCATCAAGACTGTCTCCTGCGATTTCAATTACAACTCTCCATCTGTGTCCGTGAATATTTTTGCACTTGCCGTTGTACCTTGAAAGAAAATGCGCCGAATCGAAGGCGGCTTCCGTTTTAACGATATACATATGTAAACTCCTAAAATTAAATATATTACAAAACAAAAAGGATGTCTTTACAGACATCCTTTTATAACAAAACAGAACCTCATCTTATGTAATAAGATGAAGTGTAGCCCTGGTTTTGTTTTCAGACAGGATGGTGCAAACGAACTGTCCTATTTTTTTCAAAGGATAACATAATGAGCGTTTGTCAGTCAAATCTTGCGTATATCCCTTTATTAAGTTTTGTTTTATATTTAATGATAAAATAAAACTCACGACATGTCGTGAGTTTTTAATATATTTACTGAATTAATATATAAAATAAAAAGTGCGTCGCACCTCGAAATAAGCTCCCTTGACGCGTTCAAAAGCAATTAACTCAGCTCAGGCACCCTTCCGGCACACGAAAGATTCCGCTTAATGCTGCTTCATTCCTGACCTGACATGATTCACGGATTTCCGTTGCGGAAGACCAAAGCCTCAACGCAATCACTTTCGTGCCTTCAAAAAAACTTATCCCTCAGATTGACATCACCCCTGCTATAGCGGATTCCACAGGTACAGGGCGCCGCTACTGCCCCGGCTGCACTTCTTTCAATTATATTGATTATTTAACATTTGTCAATTAAAATTATACGGTATTTTGATTATAAAATTATTGTACTTATATTTTGCTTATATTATCATTGTACGAGTGTATATTATTGTTTGTATTTTAAAAGGAGATAAATGCTTATGATTAAGATAGTAGCCGAATGGTTCGTAAAACCTGAATCAAGAGACAAGTTTCTTGAACTGTGTGAGGAGATTATAGAAGGCACTCGCGCTGAGGCCGGCAATATCAGCTATGCTCTCCATGAAAATATTTCAGACCGTAACCATTTAACATTTATTGAAGAATGGAAGGATCAGGATGCAATTGATTTTCACAATAATTCCGAACATTTTGTAAGAATTGTTCCGCAATTAAAGGATTTGTGTTCCGATGAGCCGAGAATCATTCTTTATACAGTAAATATGTAAAGAAGGCAAAAACATGAACAAGAAAGTTTTAATCGCAATGAGCGGAGGTGTTGACTCAAGCGTTACCGCACTGCTTATTAAAAATAAGGGATACGACTGCATGGGAGCAACCATGAATCTGTTCCAAAATGAAGATATCGGCATACCGATGAATAAAACATGTTGTTCCATTGAGGACATCAATGACGCACGAAGCGTTGCAAACAGAATAGGTATAGACTATCGCGTTTTTAATTTGCAGGAAAAATTTAAAGAAAAAGTAATTGAGCCTTTTATTAAATCCTACGAAGATGGTGCAACCCCTAACCCATGTATCGATTGCAACAGATATCTTAAGTTCGGCAGACTGTTGGAAAGAGCCGGAGACATGAATTATGATTATGTGGCTACCGGACATTATGCCGTTATAGAATATAATGAAGAAACCGGAAGATATAATCTGAGAAAATCAAAGGATCTTAAGAAAGATCAGACATATGTTTTATACAATTTAACTCAGGATATGCTTGCGCATGCCCTTTTTCCGCTGGGGTCTCTTACAAAAGAAGAAGTTCGTGCCATTGCGGAAGAAAACGGATTTATAAATGCGAAAAAAGCCGAAAGTATGGATATCTGTTTTGTGAAGGGAACGGATTATGCTTCGTTTATAGAAAATTATACCGATAAACATTATCCCGAAGGCGATTTTATTGATATGCAGGGCAATGTAATAGGTAAACACAAGGGTATTATTCGATATACAATAGGTCAGAGAAAAGGTCTCGGAGTTTCCTTCGGAAAGCCTATGTTTGTATATTCCAAAAACGCAAAGGATAATACCGTTACTCTTGCATCGGATGATGAACTTATGTCGAGAGAACTGTTTGCGGACAATATCAATCTGATCCCTTTTGAAAGATTGGATAAACCAATGAAGGTAAAAGCCCGCGCCAGGTACAACATGAAAGAGCAGCCTGCCGTGGTTGAGCAGCTTGAAGACGATCTTATCAAAGTAACGTTTGATGAACCTCAAAGAGCTTTTGCAAAGGGACAGGCAGTCGTACTATACGACGACGACTATGTTGTCGGAGGCGGAACCATAATATAAAACAAAACCTTCTGCAGCAGTGCGTAAAGTCGATTACACACCGTTACGGAAGGTTTTTTTATGTTAAATATTAACCTCGAAATCTTCAGTGTCTTAGTCAGAAAATCAGGAAATTATTAATTACGGTATAACCGTTCCTTTATTTTGTTCAATATTTTCAATTTCACTTAATACAACCACATCCCCGTCTTGAAGTATAACATCTCCGTTAGGGATTATTACATCGCTGTTTCTCTTGATAATAACAATTCTTTTTTCACTTTCAAGATGTCTGCCTATATCTGCTATAGTGCGACCGGAATAATCGTCATTTTTATGTATCTCTATCTCAGATAATTCTATACCTTTAACCTTTTCAAATGTCTTTGCGCTTAGAATTACTTTATCATTACATTCAAATGTGGTATCTCCCCTCGGAATAATATTCTCACCGTCACGCTTAATCAGCACCACCACCGTTTCCGGAGGAAGCGTAATATCTTTAAGCGTATGACCGATCCACTCATGTCCCTCAGGTACGGAAAATTGAATAAATTGAACCGGTGACTCTTCCATATAATCGGTAAAAGTTCTTGCAATACTGTTTTCATCATCAAGCATGTTTAACTTTTTAGAAACAAACGGCAGCAATGTTCCCTGTAACAGCATGGAAAATAACACAACCAAAAAAGCAATATGGAACACATCGTTTTGTAATGTAACCATGAGGGTTGCCGATATTGCAAAAACTATGGATGACGCTCCTCGAAGCCCCGACCAAGATACAAGTATCATTTGGTTAAATTTCGCTTTAAAAGGCGACATTATGGCAAATACACTCACCGGTCTTGATATAAATGTAAGAAAAACAGCGATTAATATTGCCGGAATCCATACATTTACAAACGAAGAAGGAGTTGAAAGCATTCCCAACAGGAAGAATATAAGAATTTGCATAAATGCGGTAACGCCGTCAAAGAAATTCATAACATCCGCCGTTCCCTTGAGTTTTGCATTACCCATAATTATACCGACTATATATACGCTCAGATAACCGTTTCCTCCTACTGCAACAGGCACTCCGTACGCAAGCATTGCAAACGCCAAGAAAAACATCATTCTGAATCCCGCACCGGTATTCGGATTCATTCTTTTGGCTATAAATACGCCTACAACCGCAATTCCGACGCCTATACCCAATCCGTATACAATCTGAGCAAATATCATATACGATATGGATCCGGCACTTGCCGAACCTTGAAGAACCGATATGAATATTGCGGTCATTGTATATGCGATAGGGTCGTTACTGCCGCTTTCAAGTTCCAATATGGAAGCCGTATTATACTTTAAGCTCAGACTTCTTGATCTTAAAATCGAAAACACGGTGGCAGCATCCGTTGAAGAAAGTACCGCTCCGATAAGCATGCTTTCTGTTATTGGCATATGCAGTGCCAAAAAACAGAATAATCCGGTAATTACACCTGTTGAAACTACTCCCAATGTGGATAATAAAACAGACGGAACCGCAGTTTTTCTGGCCTCTTTCCAGTTTGTTCCGAAACCGCCGAAAAACATGATAAAGATCAGTGCCAAAGAACATACCGTTTCTGCGCTGTCAAACGCAAAATCAAAATCTTTTATCAGTCCGCTCATTCCAAGAAACATTCCGAATAATATAAATGCCAGTACAGCCGGTATTCCTATCTTAGTACTTATTTTATTCATGGAAATACTTACGAGAAGTATCAACGCAATACCGATCAGATAAAAAACCATTCATTATTCCTCCGACTTTTATTACCATTAACTATATTTGATAAGTTAATATAAAACAAGTGTAAAATTTATATAAACCCATGTTTCCCGATCATAAAAATCTAATTGTTAATTATCTTCTTTATTGTCTGTTTTCTTATATTTCATTCGCCTTGCAAGCTGATTTACATTAATTAACATAAGACAATTAAATAAAAATTGTATATAATATTCATTAATATCATATAAAAAGAAAGGAATATTATGAGTACATCTTACAAAGATACTTCTAAGAAGAAAATTTTCACGCCGAAAAGAATTGTGATTCTTATTGTATTCTTAGCCGGTGTATCTATTTTGATTGCATGGGCGATAATACGATTTAATCCAAGTATTTACAGAAGTCTGTTTCTTGCTTCATCCAAAGATACTCCCGAATCTCTGGATCCCGACAAGGCAGACACAACGCCTGTATCATATTCAGATACCGATAATTCTGATTTTAATGATTATACAAACGAATTATTAAATCTGCTGGTAACTTCCGACACAAATACTTATAACTCAAGTATGGAACATCCGGAGCGTTACGGCGTCGAGCCGGGTAAATACAGCCTTAATCCGAATAATCAGGCTGATACAAATGCGGCTTATCTTACATCATTTACGGATTTGAAAAAACGACTTGCGACATTTGATTATTCATCACTTAGTTATAAACAACAAAAGGCATATGACGAAATTCGTCTCTGTCTGAACAGTTATATAACAAAGTTTACTTATCCCGATTTATCGGAACATAAATATTCAGGATCATTGTCATCACAACCGAACGGCAAGGAATATTATGAGCAGCTTTTAGAGAACTCCATCGGTGCCGGAAAGACTGTTGATGAGTATTACAAAATGAATAACGCATACCTGGAACAGTTTTTTAAAGGCCTGGATTCCACAAGCAGCGGAGATCAAAAAAAGTATAAATCATATTCCACGGACGGTGATCCAAATGAAATACTAAATAAGCTGAAAGAGGTGTCCAAAGAACATTTTCCTGCCGTACAAGACGCAAAATATACTCTTGAATATTCAGAGGACGAAGGAAAATACTTTGTTGATGCAGCGAGATATATGATTCCTCCTCTTGATGACATTAACAAAAGTAAGATTATATTGAATAAAAATGCAGTCAATTATTCCAGAGATTTATTTACTATACTTGCACATGAGGGATATCCGGGACATATGTATCAGGTTTCTTATTTATCGGACAAAATAAATAAAGGTGAAGAAGATCCGGTACGATATTTCACGATGAATAACGGTTATACAGAGGGATTTGCTTCATATGCCGAATATCTTTCATATTCATACAACGACTCTGTTGAGTCCGGAGTAAGCGATGTGGCCAAGTACTATAACTTCGGTTATAACGCGATTTATGCAAAAATTGATATAGAAGCAAATTATTACGGTAAATCTATTGATGAACTCAGAAGCTTTCTTTCCGGTTACGGAATAAGAGACAGCAAAGTTCAGGATGATTTGTATAATGATGTTACAACTAACCCCGGTTCCCGTGTAATATACGCGGTCGGACTTGAAGAAGTTCTTGAAATGCAAAGAAAAGCAAAAGATATAGCCGGCGATAATTATTCCGACGATAAATTCAACAGATTAATAACCGAGCTCGGTCCGATGGGATTTAAAGATATTGAGAAAAGGTTATATATGATAAATAATTTTTAACAAAAAAACCGGCACTGATGTGCCGGTTTTTTATTATGCATACGGTATAAATACCGTATGTATAAAGTTATATTTAATTATCAAACCGAGAATTAATTACCGATTACCATGTGTAATCTTCCGTATCAGCCTTACCTCTTCCTGTAAGAGCATCCATCATCATCCTCTGCTCGATCTGAGCAACTGTCTTCTTTGTAGATACAACTGCATCAGGATTAACAGAAATTGAATCGATACCGCTCTTAACAAGGAATTCGCAAAGTTCAGGGTATACGCTTGGAGCCTGTCCGCAAATAGAAACCGTCTTTCCGTCTCTGTGAGCCACGTCAATAAGATGACGAATTGCACGTTTAACAGCCAAATTACGCTCATCGTAAATATGCTGTACGGTTTCGTTATCACGATCCGCACCGAGAACAAGCATCGTAAGGTCGTTAGAACCGATTGAATATCCGTCAACAAACTTGTTGAACTGGTCCGCAAGAATGATATTGGAAGGAATTTCAGCCATAAGCCAAATCTTAAAGTCTGCACTTCTTACAAGACCTTCTTCAGCCATAATACCGGTAACTACCTCTGCTTCGTGAACCGTACGGCAGAAAGGAATCATAACCATAAGGTTCTTAAAGCCGAATTCCTCACGTACCTTCTTGATAGCCTTAAGCTCAAGCTTAAAAGCAGGAAGATACTTAGGATCATAGTAACGGGAAGCTCCTCTCCAACCGAGAAGTGCACTTGGTTCATGAGGCTCAAATTTGTCTCCGCCCGTTAAATCACGATACTCGCTTGATTTGAAGTCTGAAAGACGAAGAACAACCTGACGTGGCGCAAGAGCCTGACATACCTTTCTCATACCGTCTGCAAGCTTATTAACCGCTTCTTCTGAACGACCTGTCTCAATGAGATGAAGCGGATGCTCATGTATAAATGTTGTCCAGATAAATTCTTCACGCATAAGTCCGATTCCGTCACATGGAAGCTGACCGTGCTTTTCAGCTAAATCAGGATTACCGAGATTCATATATACCTTTGTACCTGTTACGGGAACAGATTCGGCAACTGCTGCCACGGCTGCCGGAGCTTCAGCCTTCTTAACGATACTGTCAACAATACCGTCGTATGCAACACCGTTAGTAGCATCAACCGTAATATCCATACCGTCTTTGATAACCTCGGTAGCAGCCTGTGAACGGCTTCTTGTACCTACGATACAAGGAATACCGAGCTCACGACCTACGATGGCAGCATGACATGTCATACCGCCGGCATCCGTAATAATGGCTTTTGCCTTCTTCATGGCAGGAACCCAGTCGGGAGCAGTCATTGTTGTAACAAGAATCTCACCTTCCTTGAATTCATCGATAAGTGAAGGATCCAGAATAACATGTGCCTTACCTGCAGCCTTTCCCGGAGAAGCAGGAAGTCCCTGAACGATAGGATCAAGATCGATATCGGATGCTTCTTCGGAAACTGCGGCTGATTCACCGTTCTTTTTCTTCTGTGACCAAACTGTTTCAGGACGAGCCTGGAGAAGCCATACCTTGTTATCTCTCTCGTCAACGCCCCATTCCATATCCATATAACAACCGTAATGCTTTTCGATTGCCTTTGCATATGTAGCTAATTCCTTTACCTGCTCATCCGTAATGGCCTGAGCTTTTCTTTCTTCGGCAGGAACAACTTCTTCAACAACATCGCCTTCAGGCTTTCTGATCAACTTAATAGGCTTGTCATTTATTATTCTCTTTTTAATCTCAAGAGTATTCTTATCTACGGTAAAGTTGTCAGGTGTAACTGTACCCTGTACAACATACTCTCCGAGTCCGTATGAAGCTTCAATAATAATCGAATCATCGCTGCCCGATACGAGATCAACCGTAAACATAACACCTGCAGCTTTTGAGAATACCATCATCTGAACAGTTGCGGAAAGAGCAACCGTCATATGGTCATATCCCTGTTTCTCACGATAATATGTAGCTCTGTCTGTAAATGTGGAAGCATAGCACTCCTTAATCTTCTGGATAACAACGTCCGCACCCTTAACATTAAGGTATGTATCCTGCTGACCGGCAAAACTTGCATCCGGAAGGTCTTCTGCCGTAGCACTTGAACGAACAGCAACAAAAGGATCTTTGTCATTCATCTTTTCACCGAGTTCATCATAAGCAACACGGATAGCTTCGGCAAGGTCCTCAGGCATTTCCTGCTCGCAAATCATCTCTCTGATGTTAGCTGTTACTTCACGAAGAAGAGCTGAATCCTCTACGTCCGTAAGCTTGGCAAGTTCCTCACGGATACGTGGCTCAAGACCTGTTGTCTCCATAAAGTGACGGTAACCGTGTGCCGTAGTTGCAAAGCCATAAGGTACCGGAACCTTTGTAGCAGATGTAAGCTCACCGAGTGACGATGATTTACCGCCGACAAGGTCTACATCTTCTCTTCTTAATTCATCAAACCAAAGTACATATGCTTCTTCGCGATTCATACTTTTCATTTCCTCCTAAAAAGCAAATATTGCATTACAAAAATATATAATAATAAAACTAAAACATTGAAAAACACATAAAAATGCTGTAATCCATGATTGTTTTGATACTATAGCAAAATAAGGCTAATGTCAATTGAACAAGTATATATACATACTTTTTTACGACATTTATCTAAAATGCAAACTGCGGATAATCACCCGAATTGTTGCACTTCCGATATGCTTTCTGTACCGATCACATAAAAATGTATCGGAAAATATACATTTTGAGCAGCACTGTAAGCCGGGTTATGTCTCGGATAATCATCTATCTTTCTCAGTGCGTCGCCGCACCGCTTAACGCGATCTACCTAAAGCACGACGGGCAATCGTATAGCTTATGTTCTGATCTTGCTTCGGACGGGGTTTGCATTGACCATTACTGTTACCAATAATGCGGTAGTCTCTTACACTGCCATTCCACCATCACCTTAAAGGCTGTTTATTTTCTATTGCACTTTCCTTAGAGTCGCCTCTACCAGACGTTATCTGGCGTCCTGCCCTGTGAAGCCCGGACTTTCCTCTGCAATGCAGCGATTATCCATGCTACTCAAATTATTTTCGGATTAATCAGTGAATTCTCTTGCAAATATCGTGAATTTCATAAGTACTCCGAGCAAAAGAGCCACAAAAACATCACTGAAATGATGTACTCCGGTCATTACTCTTGAGGCGGCTATTAAAAACGCAGCCACCCACAGGAGCATACCTCCAACCGGATAATAATATGATACGGATGCCGCAATTAAGGCTGCGGAAAAAGTATGGAGACTCGGCATTGACTTTCCTTTCTTTTTCCTGTTTACAAGCGGCTTGTAATTATATTTTTCATAAGGCCTTTTTTGATTAATGAATTCTCTTGCCACGGCCACCGAAGTAAACGCCACGGCAGGAATACCTACCGTATAAGTAAGAGATTCCTTTCCGTAATGTCTGTATGCATTCAATACAGACATGGCATATGACGAACCTACCATAAGCGGAAGCGTCAGATCCATTACTTTGATTGCTTTTTTATATTTAGGCTTATGAGATATGGCATTCATAATTCTGTCATAATATTTTTCAAAAAAATTGTCGGAAATCCTTATCAAAACATGCCTCTTTCACAAATTATAAAACCGGATTCGGTTTAATGCATAATATAATTAATTTTTCGTATTCTGTAATTGTATAAATATTTTCATCTATTATCAAGTTCTTTTATTATATCTTCCCACGTAACGCCTTTTAACTCCATAAGCACCATAACATGGTATAAGAAATCGGCTATTTCGTACTTAATTTCTTCCGGGTTTGGATTTTTTGCGGCTATTATTATTTCCGTCGCTTCTTCACCGCATTTCTTGAGTATTTTGTCGATTCCCTTATCAAACAGGTAGTTTGTGTATGACCCCTCTTTAGGATTATTTTTTCTGTCCCTTATCGTATCCATTATTTTGTTGAATACTTTAAGAGGATTAGTGCTCATATCCCTGCTTTCAAGTACATCTCTGTAAAAACAGCTGTAATTATTGGTATGACATGCGGCGCCTATCTGTTTTACTTTTGCAAGAAGCGTATCCTGATCGCAATCTACTTTTAATTCTTTTACAAACTGGAAATGTCCGCTGGTTTCACCCTTTATCCAAAGTGATTTTCGGCTTCTGCTGTAATATGTCATTTTTCCCGAGCTGCATGTTTTTTCATAAGCTTCTCTGTTCATATATGCCATCATGAGGACTTCATCAGTTTTATAATCCTGAACTATTACGGGAATAAGACCGTTTTGATCTAACTTAAAGTCATCAAATGTAAAGTTTGGAATTGATGAATTGACATCGATTCCCAATCTCGAAAGTTCTTCTTTTTTTCCGTAGAAATCAAAGTGTTCATCCGCCAAGAAGCTTCCGGTGACTCCGTAAATCAACTCAGAGGTCATTATGGAAGCCATCTCTTTTTCGTCATCTACTGAAATCACTTCTCTTTTTACGTTATCTTTATCTGAAACAAGAATGGAATTTTCGTTGTCTATTGCAATTTTTTCATCACCGAATCGCTCTATTGAGGAAATGAGTAAATCATCCCCGTTTAATTTATCAAAACTGTTTTCTTTAACAATTGCTTTTGCAGCTCCGGCATACAAATATTTCTTTACATCTTCAAGTCTGTTAACCGCTCCTCCAACATAAAGAGGTATATCGATACTACGCGTAATGTCTCTTATACAATATATGAATCTTTCGTGGGCTTCGTCTGTGTTTGCACTGCAAAATAACATAACGGCGTCAGCGCCGTTTTGTTCAAACATTTCGCAAACAGTGATAAGTTCTCCCGACATTTCATCAGTTCTGTCTTTGTCTCTGTATATTTTAAATGAGATGTCACCTTTAATCTCTGATACATTAATATACAGACATGGAATTATTTTTTTTATCAATTTAATCTCCTTACCGCTTCCCTGAGATCTATTTTATTCTCATATATGGCTTTACCTATTATCGAACCGTCAATGCCGCTGTCTCTGAGTCTGATAAGATCATCAAGGCACGACACTCCTCCGGATGCGATTACAGTCATTCCCGTTTCATTTTTCAGCTTAAGCGTCTGCTCAATATTAGGACCGCTTAACATTCCGTCTCTCGATATATCGGTGTAAATAACTGTCCTAACGCCTCTTCTCTTCATGTCAAGCGCCAATTCCACACTTGTAACATTACTTACGGTATCCCAGCCGTGAATTGCCACCATTCCGTCCTTTGCATCTATACCGACAACTGTTTTTTCAGGGCCGAAAGTTTCAACCGCCTCCGTGACAAATTCAGGGTCGGATACGGCAATTGTACCGAGTATAACTCTTGATATTCCTAAATTAACCGCGGCTTCTATTGAATCTTTATTCCTTATTCCTCCGCCCAGCTCACACGGTATGTTTACTAATGATGTAATTTTTTTAATAACATCGGCATTTACGGAATGCCCCGCAATTGCTCCGTCCAAATCCACCAAATGTATCATCTGCGCTCCGGCATCTTCAAATTCTTTCGCAATTTCCCATGGCTTATCTGAATATACGGTTTTTTCATCAAAATTGCCCTTTCTCAGTCTTACGCATTTACCGTCTTTTAAATCAATGGCAGGTAATAAAATCATATATATTCTCCTTTAAATGGTACCCTTGGTCGATAATACATCCGTTATTCTCGGATTTACGGAAACCGCTTCCATAAGAGACTTCGCAAATGATTTATAGCATGCCTCAACCGTATGATGGTCGTTTATTCCGTGTATTTTTTTAATATGCAGGTTCATCTTTGCGTTATAAGTTACGGCATAGAAGAACTCTCTTGTCATTTGAGTGTCATATTCGCCGATCATCGGAGCCGTATAATCGCAGTCGAATACAAGATAAGGTCTTCCGGATAAATCAACCGCCGTAAGAACCAACGCTTCATCCATCGGAAGTATGCATGAACCGTATCTTTTTATTCCCTTTTTATCTCCCAAAGCCTTTTCAATTGCCATACCGAGCACAATGCCCGTGTCTTCAATTGTATGATGACAATCTACATTTAAGTCACCTCTTACTTTTACATTAAGATCGAATAAACCGTGTTTTGCAAAACTTAAAAGCATATGATCGAAAAATCCGATTCCCGTACTTACCTCTCCCTTGCCTGTTCCGTCAAGATTAACGGTTATCTCGATATCGGTTTCATTCGTTTTTCTTTGTATAGTCGCTGTTCTGTAATTACACATAGCCTGATCATCCCTCATTTTCAAATCTGACTTTGATTGAATTTGCATGAGCCGTTAAACCTTCCGCATTTGCAAATGTCTCAATATCTTTGTGAATCTTTCTCAAAGCATCTCTTGAATATGAAATAATGCTTGATTTTTTAACAAATGTATCCACGCCGAGAGGAGAGAAAAATCTTGCCGTACCGTTTGTCGGGAGAACATGGTTAGGTCCGGCAAAATAGTCTCCCAGTGGTTCGGAACTTGATTCACCGAGGAATATGGCACCTGCATTTCTAACTTTTGTCATGGTTCCGAAAGGATCCTTTGTTACGATTTCCAGGTGTTCCGACGCTATTGCATTTACCGCATCAATTGCCGTATCCATATCCTCCGCAATCAGTATATATCCGTAATTATCCAAGGATGCCTGAATAATGTTTTTTCTTTCGAGATTTTTTACAAATCCTTCAATCTCTGACTGTACTTTTTCCGCAACTTCCAAACTCGTTGTAACAAGAATTGCCGACGCAAGCTGGTCATGCTCTGCCTGAGAGAGTAAATCGGCCGCAACATATCTCGGATTGGCCGTCTCATCGGCAAGTACGAGGATTTCCGACGGACCGGCTACCGAATCAATACCCGTATATCCAAATACTGCTTTTTTGGCCAATGCAACAAATATATTGCCCGGTCCGACAATCTTATCCACCTGCGGTATTGATTCCGTTCCGTACGCAAGCGCTCCTATGGCCTGAGCGCCTCCGACTTTATATATTGTATCGACTCCGGCTTCTTTGGCACTTACAAGAGTCGTAGGATATACTTTTCCGTCGCGTCCCGGAGGAGTACACATGATAATCTCATCAACTCCCGCAACTTTTGCCGGTATTACATTCATTAATACGGATGAAGGATATGCGGCTTTTCCGCCTGGAACATATACGCCTACCCTGCTTAAAGGAGTAATTTTCTGTCCCAGGATCGTTCCGTCAGGCTTAGAATCAAACCAACTCTCCTCTTTCTGCATTTCATGATATTCTTCTATATTTTTCATGGCGAGTCTGATTACTCTTATGAGTTCGTCATCCGTCTCGGCGTAAGCTTCCTCTATTTCTTCATCCGTAACTTTAATTGTCTCCGCCGTCAGTTTAACCTTGTCGAATTTTTCCGTGTATTCAAATAAGGCAAGGTCTCCGTTGTCCTTTACATTTGTTAAAATATTATTTACGGCTTCTTCCTGCTCTCTGTAATTTATCGGACTTCTTTTTAAAAGACTTTTTAATAAATCTTTGATGGAATCTTCGTTAATATTAACAACTTTCATTATACGACCTCCCTGATATTATCTAAAATTTTTGCAATACGCTCATTTTCCATTTTCATACTTACCTGATTAACCACAACTCTTGCCGACAAAGGGCATACCTCCTCAAGCACCTTAAGGCCGTTTTCTCTAAGCGTGCTTCCGGTTTCTACTATATCTACTATTACTTCCGAAAGTCCCACAAGAGGTGCAAGCTCAACAGATCCGTTTAATTTTATAATTTCAACCGTTTGTCTTTTTTTGTCAAAGAAATAATTCTTCGCAATATTAGGATACTTTGTTGCAACCCTTATCAATTCATGATTATTGAGTTTTTCCGCCGCACTTTCCGGACCGCATACACACATTTTGCATTTTCCTATTCCAAGATCCAACACTTCAAACAGTCTTCTGTTTTCTTCAAGTATGGTATCTTTTCCTACTATACCAATATCTGCGGCACCGTATTCCACATATGTCGGTACATCGCTCGGTTTTGATAAAAAGAATTTGATTTTAAGCTCTTCATTTGTAAATATAAGCTTTCTCGTATCTTTATCTTTCATTTCCTCACATGTAATACCTATTTTTTCAAATAGTTCCACGGCATGATCTGCGAGCCTGCCCTTTGCAAGCGCAATTGTCAGATATCTCATATAATCTCCTCCTTTCTTTCATTATTTTCTATAAATGTTATTTTTTCATAATTTTCACTTAAAGCAAGGTTTCTGTATATATATTTATCCCCGTTTAAAGGGTACAGTCCTGCCCGCATTCCGTTATTTCTAAGCGTTACCGCTTCAATAAACGCCATGTCCGACGAAACTTTGTCATATACTATAAGTGAGCCTTTCTTTTCAAGAGAAATCGGAATATTTTGTCTTTTAATTGCATCAATCAGTCTGTCCACGGACAATGAAAATCCGATTGAAGCCCTGTCCTTACCGAACTGTCCTATGAGATTATCATATCGTCCGCCGCTTAATACCGCATTTCCCGTTCCGAATGTATATGCCTTAAATATAACGCCCGTATAATACATATGCTCGTTCAATGCACCGATATCAAAAGATATATACTTACCGTATCCGTATTGACAAAGCTTATTATACAGCTTTGAAAGATGATCTATTGCTGCAAGGCTTGTTTCATTGTCGGTCAGTTCTCTTGCCTTATCCAAAACATCGGCTTCAAGCCCGAAAAGCCCCGGTAATGCAAGCAATGCCTGTTTTACCGATTCATCACAGTTAAGTTCATCCAAAAGCTCTTCAACCGCCAGGAAGTTTTTGTCCATTATAAGATTGGTCAACTCTTCTTTTTCGTCCTTCGTCGTACAAACTTCTCCTATTAATCCGTTGTAAAAGCTTACATTTCCCACTTCAACCTGGAAGTTCTCGAGCCCGCTCTTTTTTAAACAGTCTATGGCAAGACATATTATTTCGAAATCTTCATCTTCGGTGCCGTTTCCTATAAGCTCCGCACCTACGGTCGTGGTCTCTTTTAACTGTCCTCTGTAGGCATTTTCATAATTAATAAATACATCTTCTGTATAAAACAGCTTAACCGGAGTTTCCGTATTCATAAAATATTTTGCGGCACATCGTGCTATTGCGGGAGTTACATCCGGTCTCAGCACTAATGTGTTCCCATGATGATCAAAAAACTTAAACATCTCATTTGAAGGGATGGTTCCTCTTTCCTGATTAAATACATCGAAAAATTCAAATGTAGGCGTATCTATGTTGTTGAATCCAAAATTACTACACACATTTTCAAGCGCATCCGTAACCTTTCTTTTTTCCAGACATTCTCTGCCGTATATGTCTCTTACTCCTTCCGGCGTATGTAATAAATCTTTTTTCATAACAATCCCCTCGCATTTATGTTAAATATAAAAGCCGTAATCATACGGGCTTTTTCCCGTTTAATAATATTTCTTTACTAGTTTAGCATGATAAAGTAATAAAGTATGTTTAGAATAATAACACCCTGCTTGAAAAATGTCAAACAGGGGTTAAAATATTACATTCTGACTTTAACAAGACGAGGTTTTAAACCTCCGGCCTCAAGAGCCGCAACAATTTCGTTTTTGTGTTCGTTACCGAATGCTTCGATTGTAATTCTCAATTCAACCGCTGCATTTCTGTTAATACTTACAAACTGGTTATGTGCAAGTTTAATTACATTTCCCTTTGCTTTGGCAATTATTTCCGAAACTTTCACCAACTCACCCGGTTTATCCGGAAGGAGTACGGAAACCGTAAATATTCTGCTTCTAAGCACAAGTCCCTGCTGTACAACGGATGACATGGTTATGACGTCCATATTTCCTCCGGAAAGTATTGACACTATTTTCTTTCCTGTTGCATGAATATGCTTGGTGGCAGCAACGGAAAGCAGTCCGGAGTTTTCAACTATCATTTTATGGTTTTCTACCATGTCCAAAAATGCAACTATAAGTTCTTCATCAGGAACCGTAATAACATCGTCAATATTTTCCGCTATATACGGAAAAAGCTTATCTCCCGGTGTTTTAACGGCCGTACCGTCGGCTATGGTGTTAATCTCAGGAAGTGTTACAACATGTCCCGCTTTAATTGACTCCTGCAAGCAGTTGGCACCCTCAGGTTCAACGGCAATAACTTTCGTTCTCGGAGAAATCATCTTTACCAATGTGGCAACACCCGTAACGAGTCCGCCGCCGCCTACCGGAACAAGAATATAGTCGGCATCCGGAAGCTCATCCAATATTTCCATTGCAACGGATGACTGTCCCGTGGCAACATCCAAATCATTAAAAGGATGTACAAATGTAAGCCCCTGTTCCTTTGCCAATTTCATTGCATAACTGCATGATTCGTCATATACGTCTCCGTAAAGAAGCACCTCAGCCCCGTATCCCTTTGTTCTGTTTACCTTAATCAAAGGCGTGTTGGTCGGCATAACCACCGTTGCCTTTACACCGTACTTTGACGCGGCATAAGCAACTCCCTGGGCATGATTTCCGGCAGAAGCGGTAATTAACCCTTTTTTTCTCTCTTCGTCCGTCATTGTGCTGATTTTGTAATATGCGCCTCTTAATTTATATGCACCGGTAAACTGCATGTTTTCCGGCTTTAAATAAACTTCATTGCCGCACATGTCGCTGAAAAATTCACTGTGTATAAGCGGTGTTCCTGCAGTTACCTCTTTTACTTTTTCGGCTGCCTCTTTAAACTTCTCTAATGTAAACTCTTCCATAATTATTGCCCTACTTATATTTTATTTTCTGAACCAACTGAAGAACCCTTTCTTTTTCTTAGGTTCTTCCAAAGTGTCTTCGTCATTTGTTAAATCTTCATACACAACTTCCGCGATGTTTTCCGTATTTTCCGTATCACTTATGCTGTCTGAAGCATGGGATTCTTCCTGTTCGGATATTGAATTTTCCGTACCGGAAGTATTATCGTAAACAATATCTGCATTATCATTCTTATCAGCGATATTTTCTTTCTCCGCATATTCTTTTTCTGCATTATTGTCACTGTCCGAAATATCAATATTGTTTGCGGAAAGTATGTCGCCCATTCCCTCTTTGAAAATTTCACCCAGTTCAAATGCGGATAATTCTTCCTCATCCTCAGCAGTATTTTCACTTGTGTTTTCTTCGCTGTCCGCCTCAAAGCACTCGTCACCCGTATCATCAGGATGATTTTCCGATTCAACCTCTTCCGGTAATTCGTTGTTTGTTTCTTCCGCCGCTTCCTCTTCTTCCGAATCATCTCTTTCTGTATCGGAATCATCAAATAATGCTTCCACAAAGCTGTTTGAATCAAATTTCTGAAGATCCTCTATTTTTTCACCCACACCGATATATTTAACAGGGATACCGAATTCAGCCTGAATGGCAACCACGATTCCGCCCTTTGCAGTGCCATCCATCTTCGTAAGAATAATACCGGTAATATCGGTTACATCGTTAAATTCTCTAAGCTGCTGAATTGCATTCTGTCCTGTAGTGGCATCGAGAACGATAAGATTTTCTCTGTACACTCCCGGATATTCCCTGTCTATTACCCTGTTGATTTTTGACAGTTCATTCATAAGATTTTTCTTATTGTGGAGTCGTCCTGCCGTATCGGCAATTAAAATATCAACATCTCGCGCTTTAGCCGCCTGAACAGAGTCGAATACCACAGCCGCCGGATCTGAACCTTCAGCTTGGGCAATAATATCAACTCCGCTCCGCTTGGCCCAAACTTTAAGCTGTTCGATTGCACCCGCTCTGAACGTATCCGCCGCCGCAAGAAGTACTTTTTTGCCTTGTGCCTTAAATGTTGAAGCCAGTTTACCGACGGAAGTCGTTTTTCCGACACCGTTAACTCCGATAACGAGCAATACTGACTTTTCATTTTCAAATCTGTATTCATTCTCGCCTATATCCATTTTTTCTCTTATAGAATCAATGAGTAACTGTCTGCATTCTGACGGCTCTTTAATTTTATTTTTTTTGACCTTTTCTCTTAAATCTTCAAGAATTTCGTCAGTGGCTCTTACTCCCATGTCGCCCATTATCATTATTTCTTCAAGATCGTCGTAGAAATCGTCATCTATGGCGCTTCTGCCTGAAAAAACATTATTAAATCCGGATATAATATTTGCTCTTGTCTTACTTAATCCGGCTTTTAATTTTGAAAAAAATCCCATAACATCTCCTATCGTTTCGCTTCTAATTCAACAGATACAAGTTTAGAAACGCCCTTTTCCTGCATTGTTATACCGTATAATCTGTCCGCTTCATTCATTGTCCCCCTTCTGTGAGTGATAACAATAAATTGGGTATTATCGGATAATCTGTGTAAATAATCGGCGAATCTTACAACATTAGCGTCATCAAGCGCAGCCTCTATTTCATCCAAAAGGCAAAACGGCGACGGCTTCAGACTTTGAATGGCAAACAGCAGCGCAATGGCGGTTAAAGCTCTCTCGCCGCCTGACAACTGTATCATGTCGGTTAGTTTTTTGCCCGGAGGTCTTGCGGTAATTATAATATCCGACTCTAAAACATCTTCCGTATTCTCCAATTCAATACCGGCCGTCCCGCCTCCGAACAAACTTCTGAAGGTCTTTTTAAAACTTGCCCTTATTTGTTCGAAACTGTATTCAAACTGCTTACGCATCTCTCTGTCCAAATCCGAAATAATTTTTTTAAGAGAAGAAGCGGCTTTAATTAAATCACCGTACTGAGCTATCAGAAAATCATATCTTTCTTTGACATGATTATATTCATCTATTGCATTTACATTAACATTCCCGAGTAATTTTATTTTATCCTTCAGGTCCTTAATATTCGCGGTAATATCGTTTATATTATCATATTTCGGATTACTTTTCTCCTTTGCATACGAATATGTCAATTCATACTCAGACCACATATATTCGGTAATCTTCTCCGATTCGTATTCGATTTTTTCGATCTTAGATATAATCCCGGATATTTCTTTGTCATACATTGATATTTGTTCAGACAGAGACTCTCGAATAAGAGCCGATTCCTTCAATTTGTCCGTATAATTTTTCCTTCTGTTTACGTATTCCTCGATATCTGAATTAATTTTAAATGCCTTTTCCTTATTTTTTTTCAGTTTTTCTGTTTCAATCCGAATTATGTTGCTGCATTCGTCCTTTTCGGTTATCAGATTATTTATTTGCTTTCGAATATTCCTTGCATTGTTTTCCAGATTATTTATTTCATTTTTAATTCTGGTTTTAAGATTATTAAGATATTCCGCCTTGCCCGACAGTTCGGTTTTTTCAATGTTAATGTCAGATAATGTACTGTTTAGTTCGTCAATTTCGGAATTTATTTCTTCCGATTCAAGGACAATTCTGTTATTATCCGACTTAATTGATTCTTCTTCTCTTTCAAGTGAGTCCAATTCATCTTTTTTCTTCACCAAGTTATTTTTATGCTTTAACAAAAGATTTCCCAAATCAGATGCATTTTCATTTTCAATTTCGGATTTTAATTTAGTCAAAGACATGTTCATGTTATTAATGTTATTTCCGGAAATTTCGATTGAAGTGCGGCAGTCTGAAATACGTTTATTTATTTCGCTCTCTTCTTCTTGCAAGGCATTAATCTTTGAAATTATATCTTTTGATTTCTCTACGCTTTCATTATATATAAGCTGTAAAGAATTAACCTCTTTAACAAGTTCCGCAATTCTGTTGTTTCTGGACAGTAAGTTGTCATTATGTTTAAATGATCCTCCGGTAATTGAACCTCCCGGATTAAGCAATTCTCCCCGCAAAGTAACTATTCTGAGAGAATAATCACTCTTCTTTTGAAGCGCAATGCCGTTATCCGCATTGTCGACAATTACAACATTTGAAACCATGCTTTTTATGATTTTTTTAAATCTTTCGTCGGTTTTAATTACCGAATCACATGTACCGATTACCCCCGGTTCCGATAAATACCTGTCGCTTATTTTCTTCTCAATGCATTTTACGGATGAAACGGGTATAAAAGTGGCCCTTCCCGCTTTTTCTTTCACCAGAATGTCGATTACATCCTTTGCAGTCTTTTCATCTTCCGTAATAATATTTTGCAATCTGTTTCCGAACGCAGTTTCAACCGCAATTTCATATTTCTTATCCGTCGAAATGATATCCGCAATAACGCCTGTTATATTTTTATTATCCGCCGCAAGTTCCATAACACGCCTTACGCTTCTCACATAACCTTCGTATCGCTCTGAGATGCCGCGTAATGCTGAAAGCTCGGATTGACTCTTTAATAACATGCTTTGATTATTTTTAACTTCCGTATAAATTTCGGCTTCATCTGATTTGAGTTTGTCTGTTTCATCTTTTAAAGACAGCCTTTTATTCTCCAATACGTCGAGATTGTTTATTAATCTTGCGCGCTCATTTTCGGCTTCCGTTACGGATTCGAACAGCCTTTCCATATCCTGATTTAAACCTTTTCGGCTGTCATTTACGCTGTTTAATCTCTCATTTAAAACCTTAATGTTATATTCCGCATTTTCGATTTCGCTTCTTATACGAGCCTGAGATCTTACGCATTCTATCATGTCTTCCGACAGTGAACGCTTATTGACTGAGATACTTTCGCTTTTCTTCTGCAGAATTTCTTTTTTTAATATCAAATCCGACTCTTTAACGGCCGTGTCCGTTATTTTTTTCTTTATGTCCGCATATTCTTTATCTATCTCTTCTGTTTCCGCCTCTTTATGCTTTTTGTCAGAACACAGAGCCGACAGTGTTTCTTCAAGCTCTGCTTTCCTCTTTTCGTAAGAATATATTTTTTCCTCATGCAATGTCAGCTTCGTTTGAATTTCCGCAATTTCTTCCATGAGGTCCTTTGAATATTCTCTTTGCTTTTCTTCTTCCGATTCAACGGCAACAACGGCTTCTTCAATCGTTGAATATTCTGCTTTTGCTTCTTCAAGTTTATTATGAGCATCGTCATATTGTGACTGTGCTTCTGCCAACAGCCCGTTATATTTACTCAAATCCTTTCTGTACAAATCGGATTTAAGCACATATAAAGAGCAGTCGAATTCTTTTAATTCTTCATATAAGCTTAAATATTTCCTTGCGCTTTCCGAGGCCTCTTTAAGCGGTTTAAGTCTTGTTTCCAGTTCGGCCGTTATATCACTTATACGCGTAAGATTTTCTTCTTCCGCTTTAAGTTCCTTAATTGCCTTCTCTTTTCTCTTTTTAAATGTGACTATACTTGCGGCTTCTTCAAACAATTCTCTTTTGTCGTCTTTTTTACCGCTTAATATTCTGTCTATTCTTCCCTGTCCTATTATTGAATAACCTTCCTGACCCACGCCTGTATCATAGAACAGTTCTTCAACATCCTTAAGTCTGCATGCGGCCCCGTTTATCCTGTATTCACTTTCTCCGGAACGGTATATGCGCCTGGAGACTACAACCTCGTCATATGGCAAATTCAAACTTCTGTCCGAATTGTCAAAATATATGGACACACTTGCAAATCCCACCGGTTTTCTGACTTCCGTACCTGCAAAGATTATATCTTCCATCTTTGATCCGCGAAGACTCTTTGCTGACTGCTCTCCCAGCACCCAACGTACGGCATCGGACACATTACTCTTACCCGAACCGTTAGGACCGACTATACATGTTATTCCTTCTTTGAAATCAAATGTAAACTTATCCGCAAATGATTTAAATCCATATATTTCCAACTTCTTAAGAAGCATTATTCTTTCTCACTTTCATCCGAAAAAATACCTTTTTCCTTTAGCAGAAGAATTGCATTGTATGCCGCACTTTGCTGAGCCTTTTTCTTGGTAGGCCCTTCTGCCTGAACGTTGAAAAAACCGTCGCATACACATTCAACCGTAAAAATCTTATTATGTTGAGGTCCCTTTTGTGATATTTCCCTGTATTCCAACTGTTTGCCCAAGGACTGAACCACTTCCTGTAAAATTGACTTTGAATCATAAAAGAGATGATGTTTGACAATGTCATTTAATATAAATCTGTTTATAAAATCCGTGGCAACATCAATTCCGCCGTCCAAATATATGGCTCCTATAAGAGCTTCAAATGCATCCGAAACAATGGATGCTCTCTCTCTGCCCCCCGTAAGCTCTTCACCGTTGCCTAAAAATATATAATCCGAGAGGGAAATTGCCTTAGAGCATGATGCCAGCGTTGGTTCACATACTATGCTTGCCCTGTATTTTGACATTTTCCCCTCTGACATGTTCGGATATTTATTAAAAATTTTGGTGCTTGTTGCCAGCTCCAGCACTGCGTCTCCGAGGAATTCCAACCTTTCGTTGTTTTTAATGCCCGGTATCCTCACTTCATTCGCATATGAACTGTGGGTCAATGCGGATATAAGGTAGTTTTTGTTTTTAAATTTGTAATTAATTTTTTCTTCGAATTTATCTAAATCTTCAAAATTTTTATTCATAATTTTTCTCTGTTATGTTAAAAAAACTGTCATAAATCTTATGACAGTTTGTGTACATCAGATATCATATAGCGTCGTTGATTGCAACCAATGCATCTTCCACTGTTGAAATTTCCTCAAGAACATTCTCCGGAATCTGAACGCCAAGTCTATCCTCCAATTCAGTAATTATTTGAAATACGTCCAGGGAATCGGCTCCCAAATCTTCTATAAATCTTGAGTCGGCCTCAACCTCAGACGGACTTATATTTAATATTTCAGCAACTATTGACTTTATTTCATCTAAATTCATATCCTTTTATTTACTCCCCGTTGTTTATTATATCGTCATTCTCTTCTTTTGACATTTTGGCGAATTCATTTTTTATCCTGTCGGTAATATTGCCTCTGACAAGCTTTGACGCCTGCCCGAATGCACTTGCAAATGCCGCCTCTTTTGCATTTCCGTGTGTTTTAATTACAAGACCGTTCAGTCCGAGCACTGCCGCTCCCCCGTAATTATTGACATCATAAGTCTTTATCATGGATTTCAACTGTCCCTTAACAAGCAATGATCCGATTTTGGACGGAAATGATGATGTAATCGCTTTTTTAATTTCCGAAATAAGTGTCTTTGCAACACCTTCATACATTTTAACAATTGCATTTCCCACAAATGCATCGCATACTATGACATCCGCATCACCCGACGGAATATTTCTCGCTTCGATACTGCCCGTGAAATTAATGTTGTCCATCTCCTTAAGTAAAGGGAATGTCTCTTTGACGAGCTTATTGCCCTTTTCTTCCTCGGCGCCCACATTAACAATGGCAACTCTCGGTGCGGGCATATCGAACATTAACTGCATGTAAACGGAACCCAAAACTGCCCATTGAGTTAAGAAATCCGGTCTTGCATCCATATTGGCTCCCGAATCGACTATGGTAGCAGGTCCTTTTGACGTGGGAATAATCGGGGCAAATGTCGGTCTGCTTATGCCTTTTATTCTTCCGAGTACGGTCTGAGCGCCAACCATAATGGCTCCCGAATTACCTGAAGATATAAATGCATCCGCTTCTCCGTCTCTTACCAGTTCCAGAGCTTTTACAAGAGAAGAATCTTTCTTGGTACGAATGGCCTTAACAGGATTCTCTGACGTTTCGATAACTTCTTTTGCATCCACGATTTCAAACCCTGTCGCAGGAAGTTTATTGTTTCTTATAACACTTTGAATTTGCGGTTTTCTGCCTACCAAAATAATCTCAGTATCACGGTCGTTTTCCAGAGCTTTAACCGCTCCCCTGATAGGCTCAAGCGGAGCATAATCGCCACCCATTACATCAATTGCAATTCTTACCTTCTGCGCCACTTTTTCTTACCTTCCTTACAATTTATTCTCATGGTATTATTTACAAATTATATGTGTGTAATAATTATTTTTCAAGACTTATATGCATATTTATTCAATCCTTATATTGAATAATATGCTTTAATCCGTCTTTAACAAAATCGTCGCCGTATTTTTTTATTATTATGTCGGCATATCTGCAATTTTCTTTTTTTATTTTATCCATCTGATATGAAATTACACTATCCACCTTTTCTTTTTGTATGTATTCGGAGAGAGTTGAATTCATGTCATTTAATATTTTTTCAATTTCTTCCGTCACATTGTTTGAAGCTCCGTCTGTTGACGTAATCATAATATCCGCCGGATTTAACATCGAAGCGCTTCTCATGTTTTGAATCGCGGTTCTCTGTTGTTCTTCATCTAATGTCAATTCAGGCTTTAGAGAAAGATATATAATCAGATAGTGAATAAAATTCAAATCGTTTTTGTCTATTCCCACTTCGGAAAGAGGATTAAGATCCAACATTCTAAGCTCTATATGATCAACGCCCTTATGAAGAAGATTGTCCGGACTGTTTATTCCTCTCGGCTTTAATCTTACCGGATAATACAGTTCGGAAGCTTCTTTTAACATACCCTTGTTAACATAATCCTGTATGCTTCCCACATAACTGTCTATGCTTTCAAAATCCAAAATCGGTATAAAATTATTCCAATATCCTATCTCACTGCACCTTGGTGATGCATATTTACTGATTACTGTTTCACCCATTCTGCTCTCATCAAAAAAGGAACCGTCAAACAGCGGACTTGCGGCAAGCAAATACACAATCATCCAGCTTTTTTCCAAAACCTTTACGGAAAGATCCAGATAAATTCCGTTTTTGAATTCATCGAATTCAATATTACGGTATTCTTCAGATTTATAAACCGATTTCAAAAGTTCATCGCTGAATGAAAAATTGTAATGTATGCCGGAAAAAAGCATTTTCTTCTTTCCGTATGTAGCCGCCAAATGTCGTCTGTATTCGGTTTTTACGGCTAATTCTCCCTCATATTCCGCTATGGGTATATCATCCTCCCCCTTCACATACGGAGGGTTTGAAAAAGGCCAGATATATTCCTCACCGGTTTTTAATTTTAAAAGAGTTTCTTTGGTATCACTGTCCAACCGTGCAATTTCATTCCACACGGAGTCAACGCTGTCATTAACCCCGGTTATCATTTCCACCTGATTTTCGCAGAAGTCTCTGTCCCTTGAAAAATCATCACCGAAAGGATGCTTTGTATGAGCGAGATTACCGTTCTTATCAATTCTCAGGTTTTCTTTTTCTAAGCCGAAGGAACCGCATTCCAAAAGACTTATGCTTTTTTTATCACCTTTATTTATAAAAAATCCCATTTCTTTTCCCCTGTATTTCTCAAAATAAATATATAATAAAACATTACAGGTCTGAGAAAATCTGATACAAACGTTGTGTGTTTTCAGGTTTTTCCTCATATACATTCTTATGTTGCATACCGATAAATTCAGGTTTTCCGTCTTTATATGCCAAAAGAGTATTCATTGGAACACTTTCCCATTCGTCGTCATTAAAAGGATTGGTCGTAAATTTGATACAATCCGCATTTTTAGACATATAAAGTGTATTCATCTGATTGGTATGAACATATGTGTATTTTCCGTCGTAGAACAATAAATTAAGCTTATTGCCCTCTGCCATATTTGTAACTAATTCATTTAATATATTAAACTGACTTTCGTCGTCAAGTGTGTTATTTTCTATGACAGCTTTATTTATACTGTCTAAAATATATAAAAATACACGTTCGCTGTCCGTTTCTCCGTTCTGCATCCTCAAATATCTATGCAGCTTCGGATAGTCAAAAATAGTACCGTTATGTATCAACGTCCACCGCCTGCCGGTGATGTCTTTCCCTGTAAACGGATGACAGTTATTGTACGTAACGTTGCCGATTGTGGCATATCGTATATGTGCAAGAACCGTTTTTCCGGATATTTCCGCAGTCATTCTTTCCCTCAGATAATCACTTTTATCCGCCTGTTTAGGTTCTTTTTCTATCTGAGCGTCTTCTCCGTCAAGTATCGCCAAACCCCATCCGTGAGGATGGTTTGGACTATGGCTGAAGAAATCTCTGAGATATTCGTTGCACTTTATCGGATATTTGGAACTTACTCCGAATAATTCACACATGCCCTCACCTTCCTCTTCTTTTCTGATACAGCCGCATTTTTACCAAAGTTGTCCGTAGAGTTCCATTATTTCTTCTTTATCGGGAACTCTCATTGTATTGGACGGACTTCCGCTTGCCAATGCGTCGTCTGCCATTTTTTCAATATTCATTTCAAATTCGTGTCTGTCTATTCCGTATTCGGCGGGAGTAACAACTTCGCAAATCTTACAAATATTTTCAACTTCTTCTATGAATTTGTTTGCGGTTTCAATGTCATTTAACCCCGTAATCCCCACGGCTCTTCCTAATTCCGCAAATTTATCATATGCACCGCTTACTGCAAATTTAAGGCATGTCGGAAGCAACATTGCGTTTGATAATCCGTGAGGAACATGAAATAAAGCCCCGATAGGTCTGCTCATACCGTGCACTATGGTCACCGATGAATTGCATATGGAAATTCCGGCTTCCAAAGCCGCAATTGCCATTTCCTTTCTCGCAATTTCATTTGAACCGTCTCTGTATGCTTCCGGAAGATATTTAAAAATCCTTTTAACTGCTGATTCAGCCGTAATATCCGTAAGCATTCCGGCACGTCTTGAAGTATATGCCTCTATGGCATGAGTCAACGCATCCAGTCCCGTTGCAGCCGTAACATTCGCGGGACATGAATATGTAAATATTGCATCGATTATCGATACATCAGGCATAAGTACCGCGCCCTTTATAAGCATTTTTGTTCTGGTGCCGGTATCGGTAATAATGGTCGAAACCGTGGCTTCGGAGCCTGTTCCCGCCGTAGTCGGAACGGCAACCATGGGCGGAAGTTTACACTCCGGAACTCCTCCCATATAATCCGAACATTTTCCGCCGTTTTCCGAAAGCAAAGCAATTGCTTTCATCGAATCAATGGGACTTCCTCCTCCTATGCCTATTAAAAAATCGCACTTATTTTCCTTATAAAGGCGTACACCTTCATTTATCATCAGATCCGTAGGCTCTCCGGTAATATTGTCATATATAATGTAATCAATATTCTTATTTTCTAATATATCCGTCAGTCTTTTTATCTCACCGCTTTTAAGCAAATGTCTTCCGGCAACCACAAACGCTTTTTTCCCAAAACACGCAATACTATCCGCCGAATTAATGAGAGCATTATCACCGTATATAATTTTACCCGGTGTAATAAATTCCATACGTGCTCCTCCTTAATGATTTAATATTTTATAATTTAATCATACATTATAATTAATTACCATGTATGATTAAATATACAAAAGTACAAAAAAGACAATGCCGGATGCCGACATTGTCTTTTTTGGAGCTATGCTTGAATATATATACAAATAATAGAATATTTGCTTTGTTATGTAGTTGATTATACACCTAATAATCTTATTATCAAGTAAAATAACCAAAATAAAGTACACTATTTGCAGCTGTTATAACCATTTTTCATGTTTTTTTATCATTTTGCGGTTATTGTTGAGGAATTCCCTCCCACTGATACAGTATATGTCTGACCGGATACTATTTCTCCGTTACTTACAACAACATATTGATATGACAAATCCGGTGTAAACACGGCAACTGATTTTCCGCTGCCGTCCTTAACCTCCACCTGACTGCCCTCAGATCCGTTTGCCGTAAATGATATTACTCCCTGTCCTGTTCCGGTAAGCGTCTGTGCCATAGATGAGGATCCGGTACCCGTAAATGTTCCCCCCGTTATTGTTCCGACGGTATCATAATCCAATACTGACGTATCACCTTGTGCCGGTCCGGTTACGGTCGTATTTCCTCCCGTAATTTCGAGAGAACCGTTTGAATCAATCCCGTCTCCCGAAGCATTTATTACAATCGTACCGCCGGATATAAGAACACTTCCTGAACCTGAAGCAGTATACTCTCCTGTCATTTTATCCCTTCCTCCGGTATGTGCGCTTGAATCGTTTCCGCCTGCCGCATTTATACCGTCGTCAGACGCTTTAATGTCAATATTGCCGTTTTCCACTGTTATGTTCTGAGCTTCCAATCCTTCGTAACTTTCATTTATATAAAGATTTCCGCCCGCAATGTCTAATTCACTGTCGGCATGTATGCCGTCATCTCCGGATTCTATATTAAATTCACCACCCCTAATTTTTATGGAATTATTTGAGTTAAGACTGTCGTCTGCGGAATCAATTGTATATGTACCTCCGTTTATTAATATACTGTCTTCGGCTTTTATTCCCTTTATACTTTCGGATGAATCATCCTTTTTACTGTCTCCCGTTTGAGAAGTCTGATTATTAACGGGTGTCGGGGCCTCTGCGCCTCGTCCTCTGTCTACCCCTTCGTTCGGTCCTCCGTTAAATTTACCCCATGAATCGGATGATAATTTTGTCCCGTTCTCGCTGCCTCCCCCTGTAGTAATTTTAAATGTACCATCTTCTGACTGAACATATGAGGACGAGCTTATTCCGTCTCCTTCCGATGTAATTTCGAATGTTCCGTTTTCGACATAAATAAATCCTAAAGAAGTATCATCTGTATTTTCCGAATGAATACCGTCTTTTCCCGATGTAATGTTAAGTGTTGCATTAATCGAACGCACACTGTCATTTGCGTCTATTCCGTGTCCCGAAGATGTAATCGTAATGTTTCCGCCTGTAAATACTAAATCATCTTTACATACTATGCCGTGTCCTGCCGGAGAAGTGACGGTAAGTGATCCCGTACCGTTTATTGTCAAATCATCCTTTGAAAATATTGCTCCGTCAATATTTTCTTCATCAGTTGCGGTAAATGTACCTCCGTTGGAAACGGTATTTTCCGTTCCGGAAACAAGCGTTAAAAATACTTTGTCACAGTTCTTTACATATAAACCGGCCGATGAACCGCTGTTAATTTTTACTCCGTTAAATACTATATGTACCTTTGCCGCATCATCCGTATCTATAATTATCTGTCCGTCATTTAATGTTCCTGACAGGATATATGTTCCCTCGGCGTTAACGGTTATGGTTGAACCGTTAACATTCACACCGCTTCCGTTTGCCTGTGCACCGTCTCCGTTAAGAGTTATTTTTGTGGAATTCTCATCATATTCCGTGTTAAAATCCCTGTCCGTAAACATTTCAGTATTTGAGGATTTATCAGACACATCCGCTGCGGCTGATATGCCTGTCGTATCCGATAAATTCTGATTCCCGTTTGCGGTGCAACCCGCCAATGTAATTATTGACAACGTACCTGCTATAGCAATCGGTATTAATTTTTCTTTTTCCATATGCGCCTCCCGTTATTCTTATAATTCAGATAATGATTCCTGCTTTGTAATCGCAATTTCAAGATTTCCGTTTCTGCATCTGATGGCGTCTATCATTTCTTTTTCAACGTTATAATTTTTCAATGTTACATCATAAGTCATCTTAAACATGCTTCCCATATTTGTCGTTCTTACTCTTAACAAACTGTATGATGATGCATATTTTTCAAAAATGTCTTCAAATATGTTTGTATAATCAAGATCTTCCGGAATCGTAATTGTAAATGTCTTAAATTTTTCCGCATTCCTTTTTATTCCGAATCCTAAACCGTTATATAAAATGAAGATTACACACATTATTATTGTGAACAGTACGGCATATGCCAAATATCCCATTCCCGCTATTAAACCGGCTCCCATCCCCAGAAACAGCGTCGTTATGTCCTTTGCAGTTCCCGGTACGGATCTGAATCTTACCAGACTGAATGCACCGGCCACCGCAACACCTGCGCCGACGTTTCCGTTTACAAGCATAATAACGACACATACGACTGCAGGAAGCATTGCTAATGTTATTACAAAACTGCTGCTGTATCTTGACTTATACATGTACGACAATGAAAGTATCACTCCTATTCCAAGCGCTGTCGCAAGACAAATCAGGAAGTTTTGAACAGAAATTACCGTTGTCCCCTCCGTGTCAAACAATCCGTTAAATATATTAAGCATATCTGATCTCCCCCGTATATTTAATTCCTTTAGATTTCAGCTTAGGAAAAATGATATTTTTATATGCGGCACCGTATTTTGAAAACGATGACTTATAAATTTTTTCTTCCGACAGTATATTTACCATCCATAACGGTATTCCGCCGGAACATTTTATTTCCATAAGTATCTGTTCTTTATCAATAAGATTTTCTCCGTAAATATCTGATTTTAGAGATATGTCCGTGTCTCTGAATAATATATTCCTGTCAAATGTTACCCTGAAATCCGATTCATCATTCATAAAGTACGCACTTCTGTCATATGTTATAAAAGCTTTAGGCTTCAATGTTTTATAAAATGCAAACACATAATCTATTTCTCTGGATATCTGCGTATCCTCAGAACAATGTTTACGACCGTTTAACCACTCCATTGCCTCATTTTCCGTAAGTACCATTCTTCTTTTATAAACAATGCCGTCGTATTTTTTCTTAAGTTCAACAAATACACTGTCATCTGAGGTTACTTTTTCATAACTTCTGATTCTTACTTTCTCCTTATATTCCGGTTTATCGATTGAATTTCTTATTAACTGATAAGAATCGGTGTCATAATAAATATTTCTTACGGTCATTTTTCCGTATTCGTCAAATGACATATATTTATTTAATTCATTTAGAATCTTTTCAAATTGATTAACGTTTAATAAATACTTATATTCGTATCTTTTAAAAATTGTTTTTACATCCATGTTCACACCTCTCTTAACCTGAGCCAAGCATAAAATACTAACTTTAAACGGACTTTAACTGCAAAAAATTAAATTATTAAGAATTTTTTGTAAATCGAACAGAATAAAATATCCCTTTACGAAACATCATTTTAAGGAACATCGCTTTATGGTTTATTTAAGTTTTTTATATTACAATGGAAAAAATGATATTTTATTTATAAGAAAGGATATATATGAGAATATTAATTGTGGAAGATGAAAAGGCTCTTTCAAGAGTACTTGTGAAGATATTTGAAAAAAATTATTACTCCGTTGATGCGGTATATAACGGAAAAGAAGCATTGGATTATATTGCATCCGATAATTATGACATAGTTTTAATGGATGTAATGATGCCTGTTATGGACGGAATTACGGCATTGAAAAAAATCCGCGAAGACGGCAATCAAATACCCGTATTACTCCTCACGGCCAAATCGGATGTTGAAGATAAGGTTATGGGACTGGACAGCGGAGCCAATTATTACATAACAAAGCCCTTTGATACTCAGGAACTGCTTGCGGCTGTAAGAGCCATTACACGAAAGGAAGCCCAATTTGACAATAAACTGCATTTCGGCAATGTAACTCTTGACACTTCCACATATGAACTCACATCCGACACCGGAAACGTAAAGCTTACAAACAAAGAATTTCAAATGATGGAAATGTTTATGTCAAATCCAAAAATGCTTATATCAGCCGATACGCTTATGGAACGAATATGGGGATTTGACAGCGATACCGAAATAAATGTTGTATGGGCTTATATTTCATATCTTAGAAAAAAGCTTAAAAACATTAACGCGGATTTCACCATTAAATCGTCGCGTAATTCGGGATATTCTCTGGAGTTAATAAATGATTAAAAAATTAAAGATTAAATTTATATTGCTTGGAACGAGCGTACTGTTCGTACTGCTTGCCGCTATAGTTTTTGCCATGAATTTAGTTAATTACAACTCCATGATAAGAGAGGCGGACGGGATTATTTCACTGATTTCCGAGAACAAGGGAGCTTTCCCCGATGATTTTCAGCCTTCAAATGTAATATCCGTAAGAATATCGCCGGAAACTGCATATGAATCCAGATTTTTCTCAATTACATTTGACAAACACGGCAATATAACAAATGTAAATACCAATCAGATTATGTCCGTTGACGCCGCTACCGCCGTTAAATACGGATACAGTGTATATGATTCAAAAAGTCCCAGCGGTTTTTTGGGAATATACCGTTATGTTGCAACAACAAATCATGACAATACGATAATAACATTCCTGGACTGTGACCGAAGACTTGCTTATTTCAACGATTTCCGTACGACAAGTCTGATAATGGCGGCAATCGGACTCGGAGCCGGATTTCTTATTATATTTATTATCTCCGGAAGGATTGTCAGACCTGTTGCCGAAAGTTATAAAAAACAAAAACAATTCATTACGGATGCCGGTCATGAGATAAAAACGCCGTTAGCTATTATTAATGCAAATGTGGACTTATTGGAAATGGAATCCGATGAGAAAAACGAAAGTCTTGAGGATATAAGAACTCAGGTTGAAAGACTGCGTATTCTTACCGATGATCTTATTATGCTTTCAAAAATAGAAGAAGGCGGACAGGTAATTAATAAAAACAATTTTTCACTTTCCGACACAATTAAAGAAAGTGTTGAGAGTTTTAATGTACTGGCAAACAGTCATCACAAAAATATTGTATGTAATATCACTCCCGACATATATTTATACGGAGATAAAAAATATATACTGCAATTGAACAGTATTCTGATTGATAACGCCATAAAATACTCTCCGGCAGATACGGATATTACCGTGTCTCTTGTAAAAAGCGGAAAAGAGTCTCAATTAAGCATTCATAATTACACGGATACGGAAGTAGACGGCTCAAAATTAAATTCCGTATTTGACAGGTTCTACCGCACTGATTCATCCAGAAATTCAGAAACCGGCGGTTACGGCATAGGACTTTCCGTCGCTAAAGCGATAGTTTCATCCCACAGCGGTAAAATATCCGCTTCCACAGCGGACGGTCACGACTTTAAAATAACAGTCAGCTTCCCTTTCAATTCCATGACTACGAATATTTAACTTATTTTTAAACAAACCATAAAAAAATGACGGTTAAACACATTTACATATATAAATCATATGTTTTTATGTGTTTAACCGTCATTTTTAATGTGTGAATGTCGAATTATTTTTTCTTTTCAGGCATACTGTATTTTTCGTTAAATTCTTTCTTTATCTTTTCAAGTCTTGCCTTATCTTCTTCTCTCTGTCTTCCCGCTTCTTCCTGAATTCTGTTTGTTTCTTCAATTCCGTTGGTGATTGTTTCCCATGTTTTTTCGAGAGTCTCTATCTTAATTGAACTGCCTGAAGCAAGCTGAGCCGTTAATTTGGAGGTTTCAACCGTATTTTCGGCGTTTTTAATAAGCATTTCGTTGGTTTTTTCATCCAACTCAGCCATGGCTTCCGCCTGAATCTTTTGTCTCTTTAAGAGAATGGCCTGAGAAAGAGCCTGTTTAAACACCGGAAGTGTAACAATGAAAGCCGAATTAATCTTTCTTACCAAATTGTAATTACTGAATTCCATTGTCTTAATCATAGGTATTGACTGCATTGCAACATTTTCCGCCGTTCTCAAATCATGTACTCTCTGTTCAAGCATCATAAGAGCCTGATTAAGGGTCGTAATTTCAAACTGTATGGAATTATCACCGGTCGTTTCAAGATCCGACTGTCTTTTTGCAATATAATCTTTCAATTCTTTGCAGGCCTGTTCTCCCGCAAGAATATATTTTATAAGCTCATGATAAAATTCCACATTTGCATCAAACATATCGTTTAATTTACGGTTTGATTGAGTTATCTCGGATTCATAACCTCTGAGCTGTACATATATCTTATCTATTTCATCGCCCATTGTATGGTATTTCGCAAGTATTTTTTCAAGCTGTTTCTTTGCATTTCCGAATATACGTCCAAAAAATCCGGGTTCCTCTTTTATTTCATCAATGTCAAACTCATCCATAATTTTGGAAAGAGCCTTCATCATTTTGCCCGTATCATTAATCTGTGAAATGCTCATACTGTTTAAAACAGAATCGGATGCCTTGGAAATTTCATTAGTAACATCAGAACCAAAATATACTATGCTTTCAAGGTTATTAAGTTCAATTTTGCTTACAAGTCTGTCCACTTCCTCGGAATTAACATATACTTCTCTTGTCTTTTGCGCATCGGCCGTAACATCATAACTCTCCATTTTTTCGATATTGCTGTCAATATCCGACATTTCAACTTCTTTTACTGATGTATCAACGTCTATGATATCCTTCGGAGTCTTTTCAACCTTTGTAAAATCTAATGCCATATGTTTCTCCTTTTCATAATGCTTTTTCGTTATACTTAGAAGGATTAAGTTTTATTTCTTTTATGTTAAAAACATATTCTCCTATATTATGCTCTTCCATAATACTGTCATTATAATATTTTTCCGCACTTACATAACCTGTAGGAATATACAAAAGTATGTCAAATCCCATTAAATTAAGGAATGCAAGAAGAATGGAATCATCATAAGAAATCGTTCTCTCTTCCGTATTAACATACAATATCTTCGGATTTCTTTTTGTAAAATCAAAGTTTTGAATCATACGCACTATTTCTTTAGGCATACTTAATACCGAAGCAATAATATTGTATACGGAATCACTGTCCTGTTGAATAATTGTCTTTTGTTTAATAAGCAATTCAAGCTTTTCCAATATTAAATCCTGAGTTTCGGTTTTTAACATTTTGTAGTTATATTTGGGGCTTGATAATATCTTATCTTTTTTCAAAGATCCGTTCTCAAAAAAATCTTTCGCATATTTCTTCATGTTATTAATTATCACATATGAAATAATATGTGTATTGCTTACCAAAAATGTGTCTTTATTTATAAGCGATTGAATATGCTTCCAATATTTTTTCAGATTTCCGTCTTCGACTCCGGAAATCTTGGAGAATATAACCGGCACTGATACCGAATCTTCATTTGCGCTGAAGTACGGGCGATATTTTATTTCTTCATGCCAGAGATTGTCTGTCTCCTCGTACATGGTCTGTAATGTAATAATATTTAATTTTTTAAATTGTCTGTCCCGAAACATCCCTGAGTCTTTATAAAGCAATGTGTCAAGTTCTCTTTCGGCATGATATGCCATTGTTCCGAGCCTTATATTTGAATTTTCCTCAGGAAATCGGTCTAAATTCATACTCTCATCATATTCTTTTTCATACAAAGCACTGTCGTTAACAAGGCAATTTGCTTTATCCGGAACCAAAATCAACACATCAACTGGCATTCGCGAAAGCATTTTTATAAATAAACATTCATTTTCGTTTTTGCATGCCCCCATATGTATGAAACAGGAAATATCTCCGTCTTTGTAGCCGGTAAACAGTTTGGATTTATATATGTCTAACTGATAAAGTAAATATGTCAGTTTTCCGCTTATCATGTTAAAATCCACATCCGATGAATTGCATATTTCATACGCAACCGATAAAAATGCGTTTCTCATTGAATGCTGTAATTTAACATTATCGGATATTATTCGGCCGCTTATGGTTTCAATAAGATTATCAATATTATCTTCGGATAAAAAAACATGTTTATCATTTTCGTTTACTTCCGGAATTTCGTTATTGACAATGACAACCTGTCTTCCGGATGACTTTATATCCTGTCCGAATTTTAACAGGTCATTGACATAACCGACTTTATCTTCAACACCTTTTATTCTGTAAAAAGCATTGTAAAAGAGGTTTGGATCACTTCCACGTTTATCCGGAGGCATCAATATGTCATCAATCCATTTTCCGCATACCCAGGCATTGGTACAGTTCGAATAGTTAATGTTCGTTTTATCATCATGCATATAACACCTTCATATTTGGTAAAACTAAACTTTTAAGTATTTATGTATATATTAATATATACACAGTTAATATGTAAACTATATATTTATTTCGTCAGAACATGAAATTGGCATTTAGAGGTTTATTGTCTATAGCAGACATAAAATAATACTTCGGCTTATATAATAAAAACAGAGCATACGGATAACTCTGTACGCTCTGTTTAAATATAATATTCTATTCTGTTTTCATGTTTCATTTTAAATATGTCAAAAACCTTATCTCTCGCCGCAAGAAAATCATCCGATGTTCTATCTCTGTCTCCAGACATATTAATGTTTACAATACTCTTTATACCCCTATTGGCATTGTCCAAAATTACTATTCTGTCTGCAAGATATACAGCTTCTTCTATGTCATGTGTAACAAATAATATTGTTTTATTCTCTTCTCTGCATATTCTGAGAATATCATCCTGAAGTTTCATCCTCGTTATGGCATCCAATGCTCCGAAGGGTTCATCCATAAATAATACATCCGGATTTGCGGCAAGTGCTCTTGCTATTGAAACTCTCTGTTTCATTCCGCCGGAAAGTTCTGCGGGATGCTTATGTTCAGAGCCGCTTAAACCCACAAGTTCAATGTTTTTCATGGCTGTTTTTTCTCTCTCTTCTTTCGGAACTTTCATTTTCTCAAGTCCCAATTCTACATTTTTTATGACTGTTCTCCATGGAAACAATCCGTAATTTTGAAATATTGTTATATATTTGAGAGAAGGCTTTTCTACTGCTTTTCCGTCAATTTTAACGGTTCCCTTACTCACTTTCTCAAATCCCGCAGCAGCGTTTAAAAGTGTTGATTTGCCGCATCCCGACGGACCTAAAAGACATATAAATTCGCCTTTTTTTATGGAAAGATTTACATTTTCAAGAACAATATTTTCATTTCCGCTTCTGTCTTTATACGACACGGTTACATTTTCAAAATCTATAAACATATCATCCATATAATCACCTTATACCGTAATTCTTACTTACTTTTCTTTCAATGCTCCTGATAATATAGTCCAAAATAAAACCTATAACGCCTATTGTGATTATTACCGCCATAAGAGCATCCATTCTGACAGCGTTTTTAGCGTCCATTATCAAAAATCCCAGCCCGGACTGGGAACCCACCATTTCACCGGATACAAGGAATATCCACGAAGTGCCGAGAGCAAGCCTTAAACTGTTCATAATCTGCGGAAATGATGCCGGAAATATAACTTTTGTAACATTTTCCCATTTTGTAAGCTCGAAATTAGACGCTACTTTGATATATGTGTTGTCAATGGAATTAACCGCACTTACAGAGGATAGCAATATTGGGAAAAATCCCGCTATGAATATTATTACCATTGCCGGAATATCGCCTATTCCGAATATAAGCACTATAAACGGAAGCCATGCTACAGGCGCAATAGGTCTGATTAACTGTATTATCGGATTTACAAATGCAAATGCTTTAGAAAATATTCCAAGTGCAATGCCGCCTGCAACTCCGCATATTATCGCAAGGCCGTATCCTATTATAAATCTGTACATACTGAATCCTATGTGCTGCCACAAATTTAACGCCGAAGAGCTTCCCTTCAGTCCGGTAGTAAGCAGTTCTCCGAATGCCGCAACAGTTTCCGAAGGTCCCGGAAATAATGCTCTGTTTACTCCCGAAACCATAACCGTCAGCTGCCATATTGCCGCTAAAACACTAAATGATATGATTACGTAAAATATTTTTTTCAACTTGGTTTTCTCCTGTTTTTAAGGGTTGTATATAAAATTTTCATATGACGGCGGATTTTCGTTTATTTTATATTTAATTAATTTTTCGCAAAGATTGTCATATTCTTCCTTTGATACAGTCAGGTTTCTAAAATTTATCCACTGCATTGATTCATCAATAACCGAACTTTCCTGACCGAGAAATTCCTCTGCGGTTTCCGTCGATTTGCCGCTCTCAAGTTCCTCGGAAGCTTTATAATAATTTTTTATTAGTTCGTCAGCCGTTTTTCTGTTGTCTGTAATATTCCTATTGAGCACCAATGCACAACATAACGAGTTGTTCCATAATTCGTCGGATGTGGCAAATACCCTGCCGAATCCCTTTGACACCGACACCGCTCCGTAAGGTTCAGCCACGCAATATCCGCTTATTGCTCCGCTTGCCAGTGAAAACGGCATTTCCGCCGGAGGCATTTGTATTATCTTTACATCTTCCTTTGTCAGACCGTTCTTCTCAAGCATCTCATTTATCAATATATTTTGAGACGACTGAATTGACGGTATCGCCAATGTCTTTCCCTTTAAATCCCGTGCCGATTCAATATCTTTTGATACCACTACTACATTTCCGTCTCTGTGTCCGAGAGCCGCTGCCTTCAAGTCTATACCGTTTGATTTGGCATTCATTGCAAGCTCTATAAGAACCGAAGCTCCGTCTATCCTACCCGCATTTAATGCGTCCATTAGGTCTGTCCATGAAGAAAATCTTTGAAGCTTTATCTGTATATCGGAATTATTCTTCTCTAATAATTCTTTTTCTTTAAGCACAGCCAATGAATGTGTTATCGGCAAATATCCTATTGTAACGACATTTTTTCTGAATTGTAATTATTATTTTGAGAAGTTAAAGCGGTATTATTTGCACACCCCGCAAACAATAAAGAACCAAATAAAATAAATGATAATGCAGCCGCAGCTTTTTTATATTTGAATTTCAGACCCTTCGTATGGATGTTATTTTCCTTTTTATTGATGATTTTTCTCATTAATTGCCTACTTTTTATATATGTTTACTTCATATTAATAAATTAATAATATAGGTGCAATATATTATTGTCAATAATTCAGATATGATTTTAGATATATAATATTCTTATATTTTTGAAAATTTGTAGGAATAAAACACGGAATTTTAAACATTAATTTTTAAATTTTATTTTCTCTCGATTATTACGTTATTTATATAACAAAAATAGCTGCCTCCCGGAAAATATCCGAGCGACAGCCGCTTTTATTCTCTAATCATATGATATTTTTAATCGGTTTATTTATAAGTATATAAACTTCAAGTTGATTTATTGTTAAGTTGTATACAAATATGCTTGTATCATTAAACCGACGATTTTCATATATTTTATATGTTTCAATTAAGTATTCAAAGCTTAGATAACTGCTACGACTCCAATATCCATGGCATTATATACGCCTTCAGGAGCCGGATAAATAACCTGATTCATCCAATAAGTAACATTGTACGGTGAACCGACAAAACCGTTTACGGGCAGCGCAGCCTTAGGCATTGCATCCAAAGCATTTTGATTATAGTACAGAACATAAACTATCTCATGTAACTTCACGCGTTCAAGGCAGAATAACCGGGCATTGGAACAGTTAAAAAACCATGTACCGATATTGTTGCCGGAATAATATCTGCCTCCGGAAATGTTTAAAACCGTATATCCCGAAGCTTTTTTGAAGATAAGCTGATACGTTCCCTTCTTACGGTAAATATTCCATTTCTGAGCATCGGCATTATTATATGTTTGCCATTGATGAACATTGGTACCGGATATATTATTGTTTCCAGAAACGTCAATAGCACTTTGGAAATTTGTATTACCTGTTTTTATCACAAATTCTCCGTCCGCCGTTTGCTGAATTTTAAAATGTTGAGCCATGTTGTTGTTATTGCCGCACAGCTGAACGTTGGTTCCGTTCCCGCGCCTTGCATTGGCAATGTACAAGGTATAATTACCGCCGTTTACGGCAGGATAAATCTTGTAATTGTCTATGGAATTAATGCTGCATCCGTCGGTGGAAGTTATCTGGGACATGTTATGTATCTTTTCCAAGCCACTGTTTTCTTCGTCAAATGATGAAGGTTTTACAAGACGGAATGACTGAGCGTTACATGCATTTAAGTCATATACCTGTATATTTTGTCCTGTTTTGTGTCTGTTACCAGATACATCAAGAGCCTTACCGCTGATTGAGTTAACAAAAACATATTGTCCGTTGCTTTTCTGATATATCTTCCATAATTGAGCCTGTGAACTTGTTGTCTTCCCACTGCCAAACATTGGCCCCGCTTTTAGGTGATACTCCGCAAACATCGACGGACTTGCCCTGATAAGTCTTTATTCTATACTCTCCGTTTCTGGCATACTCAATGTAAAACTTTTGAGCGTTGGCATAATTTTTGTCCCAAAGCCTGACATTTGCTCCGTTAGATGAATATCCGCCCGAAACGATAAATATATATTTATCACCTTTGGTTAAAACGGTAAAATATGTACCCTTCCGACCGTCGTTTTGTTCCTGCAGAATCCTTGTACCGTTACCGACACTGCCGTTATCAACTTTCAATACGGATGTTTTATCCGTAACATCCGTCCCCAAAAAGTTTGCGCACATCTTCAATATTTCCGAATGGTTTATCATTATGCAGCTCTTCGGTTTTGTCATCAGATGTGTTTGCATTATCTTCAGTATTAGGTTTCGTTTCTTCTCCGCTTATCTTATTATCATTTTTCTCCGGAAGTGTTTCCGTAACGTTGGTTTCGGAATTTTAGACTTCAGTTCCTTTTTTTGTTTCAACACCGTTGTCATCCGACGTAACAATTTCAGTAGAATCTGTTAAATTATCGGTGGACGGTATCTCTGATTCTGTATTTTCATTCTTTTATTCATCTCCCCACTCCGTCTCTTTTTCACATTCCCAAAAAGTTTTACCATCAAATAAATGATAATCGCCGTTTTCCTGAGTATATCCCAGTGAAAAATATTTCTTCCCGTGATATGTATAAATAACTTCCTCGCCACCCCGAAGTTTATCTACAAAATTATCAATATCTCCATTTATTGTAACTCAACTCCTATGAAGATTTTAGGTAATCACACTTTCTCATAACATATCGTGGGCAGGAGCCCCCGACCTCTTAGGTTGTGGTCTCCTGCCCGCTTCCTCCTCTCAATAATGAGAGTGAGAATAAATAATAGGATTTCAGTAAAAGTTATAATATAATAATTCTAATGAAGTAATATAAATTTTAGAAAGGCAGGTGAAAAAATGTCTAACCTAACTAAAACAATAAAACTTCGTATACATGTTACTCCCGAACAAGAGACTCTGTTCCGTCAGATGACTGAACAATACCGTCAGGCTTGTAACTTCGTGTCGCAGTACATCTTCGACAACCGATTTAAC
>ERZ808040.325-NODE-325-length-44092-cov-5.341952_pt1 | contig 44092 bp, 38 predicted proteins | sample MGYA00380191_ERZ808040 | MGnify/ENA primary metagenome ERZ808040 (study PRJEB31490, sample SAMN06133395) | mouse gut metagenome | isolation source: J6 | host: mice | place: China: Chengdu | collected 2015-05 ...
AAGCCGTAGGTTTATTAAGGTTACCCTTTTCCCTGAAAATCTTTTTAAAATAACTCTTGACTATTTACCAAATTGCTTTCTTGGGTAAGGCATAATGTAATAAATTTTTGCCGGATCATCGTTCGGAAAAATCCGAGCATAAAACATTTCCGGCGGGATAAGGGAAGTATTCTATACAAATTGATGCATTGTACAAATTAAAACATTGTAACAATGATAACAGTGGAATTTCAAAAAGGCAATGGCAGTACAGTCCTTTCACCTAAAATTTCTATAAAGCTGAAATAAAAAGTTTCTTATCTTGTTTTAGTTTACCTTAGGGGAGGGATAAGAGGCAATGATAACTATTGCACGATATCTTCTGATAATGTATTATTTTTATAAGGGTTGTAAGCCTCACTGAATCATTTTCAATATACGTAATCGAGCATGTCCCATATGGGGAAGGTTCGTGCGGGAAAGGCAAGGGTATTAATTATGAAGATTTACATCTGTTTCCCCGAGGGGAAAGCAAAAGCGCTGACCATGAGCTATGACGACGGGAAAATTCAGGATGAAAGGCTGGTGGGCATATTTAACAAGTATGGGATCAAAGGCACTTTTAACCTGAACTATGGCTTGATGGAGAGGGAACAGGAGCCGCCGCGCATCCCCCGAAGCAGGGTGGCGGAGCTGTATCAGGGCCATGAGGTGGCAACCCATACCATGACACACCCTACCATTGAAAGGTGCCCTTTGACGGAAGTGGCAGAAGAGATCCTGGAAGACAGAAAGGGCCTTGAGGAGCTGACGGGGCAGCTGGTGAGGGGGCATGCATATCCCAACGGCTCCTACAGTGAGGAAATTAAACAGCTGTTCAAGCAGCTTGGTATAGCTTATGGCAGGGTGGTGCCTTCCGTGCCCGGTTTTGAACTGCCGGCAGATCCGCTGGAATGGTATCCCACTTGCCATCACAATGACCCTGAACTCATGCAAAAAGCGGAATTTTTCGCAAATTTCCAGAAGAAACAATACCTGAAGCTGATGTATGTATGGGGCCACAGTTATGAGTTCGACAATAACGATAACTGGGAAGTCATTGAGAAGTTCTGTGAATATATGGGGGGCAGGGAGGATATCTGGTACGCCACAAATATAGAGATCATTGACTATATGGATGCCGCAAAGCGCCTGAAATTCTCCGCCAACCATGAAAAAGTCTGGAATCCCAGCGCCCGGAGCGTATGGTTACAGGTCAACGACGATAGATATGTCGAAGTAAAAGGCGGCTGCATGGTGGACTTGAATGGCTGACCCGGACAGAAATGCTTTCCAGAGCGCATTGTCCGATTTTGTCTTTGAGGCTGCCTGCGGGGGAGCCATCCGGCATCTGGCTGATAATGGCTGTACGGTGAAGCAGATCATGGAAAGGCTGGACTATCCCATATCCGGCGAGAGGGTGAGGTCAGCATATTATAAATATTTTTGTGACAGCGGCGTCATATTAGAGACATCCCCGGAGGAAGGGCTTCCCCAGGCAAAACCCGAGTATGTCCTGGAGTATGATTCCTACGGCAAACCCAGTTACCGGAGGAAGAATCCTGCGGAAACAGGCGGTAATATGCCGGATTCCGGTATGACAGAGGCAGTCTGGAGGGAGGAGATTTACAGGCCGGAGGAGGGTTCCCGCCTACAGGGCCCGAAAGGCATGCCAAAAGAAAAATCAGGGCAAGCTCACTGTTCTTGGGGGCGGGGGGCAGAGCTTTCCGTATTTCTGGCAAAGATGTGCAGCCGGAAGGGGAACGGGCAGGCGTATCTTTCCTGTGATTTCGGGATCCCGGATTCCAGGGCGGCAAAGGGCGTTTCCCTGTTGAACGGAAGGCAGCAGGAGTACCTGGAGGGGATTCCCTGGCCCCGCCGCCGGGTGTATCACCGGCTGGACCAGCGGATGAAAGAGATTTTATGCAGCCTGTACGAACAGGGCGCTTACGAAGGGATTTGCTATTTCCCGTCAAGCCGGGTAAGGCTGCTGGTCCGGTAACCGGCTCGGAACCCTGCCTGCTCCGGGACAAAGCATTTTTCAAACACGTTCCGGAATGATGGGGCCAGAATGATAGAAAGGAGCACCATACGTATGAAAAACTATATTATGGCGTTGGACCAGGGGACTACCAGTTCCCGCTGTATTCTGTTCGACAAGTCCGGCAATATCTGTTCCATGGCACAGAAGGAGTTTACCCAGATTTATCCCCAACCAGGTTGGGTTGAGCACAATCCTATGGAAATCTGGTCATCCCAGCTGGCGGTTGCCACGGAGGCCATGGCCATGCTCGGGGCCAATGCGGAGCAGATATCCGCCATCGGTATTACCAATCAGCGGGAGACCACGATCCTTTGGGACAAAAATACGGGGGAACCTGTATATAACGCTATCGTATGGCAGTGCCGCCGCACTGCGGACATGATAGACGGACTGAAGGAAGACGGTTTTGACCGGGTCATCAGGGAGAAGACAGGCCTGATTCCCGATGCTTATTTCAGCGCGTCCAAAATAGCGTGGATTCTGGACCAGGTACCCGGCGCAAGGGAGAAGGCGGAGAAGGGGGAACTCCTTTTCGGGACGGTGGACACCTGGCTGATCTGGAATCTGACCAAAGGCGCCGTCCATGTGACGGATTATACCAATGCTTCCCGTACCATGCTCTATGATATCCATGAGCTGTGCTGGGACCGGGAGATTATGGACAGGTTTCGGATTCCTGCCTCCATTCTGCCAAAGGTATGCCCCTCCAGCCAGGTCTACGGGCATACCAATTCCAGTGTGTTAGGCGGGGAGATTCCCATAGCGGGTGCGGCGGGGGATCAGCAGGCCGCGCTGTTCGGGCAGTGCTGCTTTGAGCAGGGGGATGCGAAGAATACATATGGGACGGGTTGTTTCCTGCTGATGAATACCGGTACGGAAGCCATTGTTTCCCAATCGGGACTTCTGACGACCATTGCCGCCAGCACTTCGGAGAAGCCGGAGTATGCGTTGGAGGGCAGCGTGTTTGTGGCGGGTGCAGGCATCCAGTGGCTCAGGGACAGTATGCGCATGGTCAAGAGCGCCCCCCAGTCCCAGGAGTATGCCGAAGCGGTGGCGGATACCATGGGAGTCTATGTGGTCCCCGCTTTTGCAGGGATGGGCGCACCCTACTGGAACCAATATGCCAGAGGCACGGTGGTGGGCATTACCAGAGGCTGTACGAAGGAACATTTTATCCGCGCCACCCTGGAATCCATTGCCTATCAGACTGCAGATGTGCTGAAGGCCATGGAGCAGGACAGCGGATTGCATTTGAGAAGCTTAAAGGTGGACGGCGGCGCCAGTGCCAATGATTTCCTGATGAAGTTCCAGGCGGATATCGTCCATACCCTGGTGCACAGGCCAAAGTGCATTGAGACAACCGCATTGGGGGCGGCTTATCTGGCAGGCCTTGCGGTAGGATATTGGAAGGACAAGGATGAGGTCCGCGAGAACTGGCAAATCGGCGCCGTATTTGAACCCGGCATGGAGGAAGCAGAGAGGAGGGCGCTGCTGAAAGGATGGAGCAGGGCTGTGAAATGTGCTTTGGCATGGGCGGAGGAAGATTGACGCGGTTTTAATCTCCCACAAATAGCGACGCACATTTTTCAGAAAGCATTTATCAAACACGCTCTTGGCAGCCGCAATATTTTTTGCTTGTAAGAAACCGCAATAGAGGAGTATAATCATAGCAGTCCCGCCATACGCAGAACGCAGCGTTTCGCGTATGCAGCCGGACTGCTATGATTATGAAACGGTAATAAGCCAATTAGCATATCGGTAAGGAACCCGGGGACGGATCACCCGCCCGGAGAGGTTTGCCGGTAAGCTGGAGTAGGAGTGACAGAAAATGCTGGTACAGAAATACAAGGATATGTTATCGGGGAAATCCGTGATCAGGCAGCTTTCCGAATTTGCCACTGCCAGAGGGCAGGAGATCGGGTATGAGAATGTGTTTGACTATAGTCTGGGCAATCCTTCCGTCCCGGTTCCCCAGGCCTTCACGGACACCATGATTGAAATGCTCCAAACCGGGGAAACTGCGCTGCTCCACGGGTATAGTCCCAGCCTGGGCATCACCGCCGTCAGGGAAGCCGTTGCCGCATCCCTGGAGAGACGGTTCGGCCTGCCTTACCGCAAGGAACACATATTTATGGCATCCGGAGCGGCCGGTGCCCTGGCACATGCTTTCCGCCTGGTGACGGAACCGGGGGACGAGATTCTGACATTTGCCCCTTTTTTCCCGGAATACCATCCCTATGTTGACTTAAGCGGCGCCGTGCTGAAGGTGGTGCCGCCGGATACGGACACCTTCCAGGTCAATTTTGGTAAGCTGGAGGAAATGCTGACTGATAAGGTAATGGCAGTGTTGGTCAACACGCCAAATAACCCTTCCGGAGTGGTGTATTCCGAGGAGACGCTGACGCGGCTAGCGCAGCTGCTGAGAGACAAGTCTTCCCAGTACGGGCACGATATTTATCTGATCTCCGACGAACCGTACAGGGAAATCGTGTTTGACGGGGTGGAGGCGCCCTGCGTATCCGCCTTTTATGACAACACCATCATGTGCTATTCTTTTTCCAAGTCCCTGTCCCTCCCGGGAGAAAGGATCGGCTATGTGGCCGTGAATCCCAACTGCAGGGACGCGGAGGCTATGGTTAATATGTGCGGGCAGATTTCCAGGGGGATCGGGCATAACTGCCCTCCTTCCATCATTCAGCTGGCAGTGGCGAAGGTGCTGGACCAGACGGCCGACCTGAGCGTTTATGAGACCAATAGGAACCTGATCTATCAGGAACTGACAGAACTTGGTTTTCAGTGTGTGAAGCCGGGAGGTACCTTTTATATTTTCCCCAAGGCGTTGGAGGAGGACGCAAATGCGTTTTGCCGGAAGGCATTGAAATATGACCTGGTTTTGGTGCCTGCGGATACTTTTGGGGCACCCGGGTATTTCCGTATGGCATATTGCATCGATACGGAGAAGGTGGAGCGTTCTCTGCCGGCGCTGAGAAAATTTGTGCGGGAAACATACGGCAGCTTGTAGGGGACGGCTTTTGGCAGAGGGAAACGGTTTCCCGGGAATTTATTTAACCTGCGCATGTGATCCTGTTCCCATTTGGGGAGGGTCCATGCGGGAAAGGCATGGGTGTCAATATGTATCAGGCTGGATTGGTTTTGGAAGGCGGCGGGATGAAGGGAATTTATACTGCCGGAGTGCTGGACTTTTTGCTGGATAAGGACATTATGGCCTCCAGCGTGTATGGCGTCTCCGCGGGAGCCTGCCATATGTGCAGTTACCTGTCGAGGCAGAAGGGCAGGGCGCGGGATATCAATATTGATTATCTGGACAGCAAAAGCTATTGCAGCTTAAGGAGCCTTATAACCACGGGCGACCTTTTTAATGTTAATATGTGTTACCATTTGATCCCTGACTATCTGTATCCCTATGACAATGAGGCTTTTGCCTCCTATGAGGGGAAAGCATACAGTGTAGTCACCAACATTGTCACCGGTAGGCCGGAGTATCTCCGCATCCGGGATATGCAGGCGGATATCGACAAGATCCGGGCCTCCGCTTCCCTGCCTCTGGTATCGAGAAATGTTAAGATCGACGGAAATTATTATCTGGACGGCGGGCTCAGCGATTCCATCCCCCTGCAAAAGTCCGTTATGGACGGCAACCGGAAAAATATTGTGGTCATGACAAAGGAAGTGGGGTATGTCCGCCAGCCTTCCTCCCATTTGGAACTCATAAAACTCCGTTATCTGAAATATCCTAAAGTAGCGGAGCTGATTAAGGAGCGTCACTTGAATTATAATGAACAGGTGGCTTATGTTGAGAGACAGCAGGCTAACGGCCAGGCTTTTGTGATCAGGCCCCAGTTTCCCAGCGGGGTGGGCAGGGTGGAAAAGGATGCCAGAAAGCTGCGCGCTTTGTACCGGCAGGGTTATAAGGAGGCGGAGGCCTGCTATGACAGTTTGATGGCATATCTTGAAGGGTAACGGTTGTGACGCACATCTGTCAGAAAGCAATTTTCCAACACGCTCTAAGACGGGGATTCTACTGTGGGGCGGATGGGGTAAAGAAGATACAGATTACAGAAAGGCATGGTTATTTATATGTGGGAAATTATTAAAGCAATTATTTACGGAATTGTGGAGGGCATTACGGAGTGGCTTCCCATTAGCAGTACGGGGCATTTGATCCTGGTGGAGCATCTGATCCCGTTCCAGGGGGTAAGCGAAGACTTTTTTGGAATGTTCGATGTAGTGATTCAGCTGGGAGCTATCCTGGCGGTAGTGGTTTTGTTCTGGAACCAGATATGGCCCTTTGCGCTTACCAAAAAGGAACGGGCAGGGCGGACAGGGTTTGCTTCCTATTTAAAAAAGGATATATGGACCCTTTGGTTTAAGATCCTTGTCTCCTGTGTACCGGCGGCAGTCATTGGAGTGCTTTTTGACGATGTGTTTGACGCATTGTTCTATAATCCGCCCTGCGTGGCCATTGCGCTGGTGGTATTCGGCATCGCGTTTATCCTGATTGAGAATTGGAATAAGGGAAGGAAACCAAAGGTGACGACCCTGGCGGAGATCACTTATCAGACGGCTCTCCTGATTGGCTGTTTCCAGCTGATAGCAGCCATTTTTCCCGGAACCTCCCGCTCCGGCGCCACTATCGTAGGAGCGCTTTTGATAGGAGTGTCCAGGACAGTGGCAGCGGAGTATACGTTTTTCCTGGCTATCCCCGTGATGTTTGGCGCCAGCCTCCTGAAGGTAGTGAAATTCGGTTTTGAATTTACTTCCCTGGAATTGACCCTTCTGCTGATCGGCACTGCAGTGTCCTTTATCGTGTCCCTGTATGTGCTCCGGTTCCTGATGGGATATATCAAAAAACATGATTTTAAAGTATTCGGCTGGTACAGGATCGTGCTGGGGATTGTGGTTTTGCTGTACTTTGGTATTTTTGCCGCTTTTTAACGGTGGGATAATTCAGTTGCTTTGAACGGAGTAAACAATAACATAAGTGTAAATGATTTTTACCTAAAAATTTAATAAATTGTTGACATTTATCGATAAACAGAATATACTGCATTGGAGAGCAATAAATCTTGTTTTTGCGTGGAAATTGGAATATGATGATTTCTTCAGAAACGAAGGGAGAGAGAAAAGTTATGGCAGCAGACAAGAAGTCAACCGCAAAGGTTGAAGCACCTAAGACAGCAGCGGCTAAAAAAGCGGCAGACACCAAGGCAGCAGCCCCCGTCCAGGCAGTGGCCGAGAAAAAAGAAGCTGTTAAGAGCGAAGCGGCAGCCGTAAAGAAGACAGTAGAGAAAAAGGCAGCAGAGGCAAAGAATACGGTAGAGAAGAAAGCAGAAGAGGTAAAGAAGGCTGTGGGCCGCAAGGCAGCAGGCGGAAGAAAAGCGACGGCTAAGAAGGCAGAGTTAAAGAGTGAGCTTCATCTTCAGTTCGGCGGCAATTCTTATACACAGGATGAATTAGTGAAGATCGCTAAGGATGTATGGAAGTACGACCTGAAACAGAAGGTCGGGGATCTGGCAAGCGTTGAATTGTACGTAAAGCCTGAGGAACATGCTGTATATTATGTGATGAACAAGGAATTCACAGGCAGCTTCTATATTTAATCCATAGCGGGCAGGTAATTCCGGCTATTTATAAGACCCAGGTAAGACCGATAGGGGCATGCGCCCCGCGTCGGCCCGCCAGGGTCTTATTTCATTGTATTAGTATTAACTGACACCTTGGCTTGTCTGATTTATCATCTGCATCGTTGTACTGGAAATATCTTTTTATATTTATTTTATATTTATTTTTGGGAAAATCGGTTGACAATATATGGGGTAAGTGATATTTTATGGTTAGCGGATGTTAGCACTCTTTTCTGATGAGTGCTAATAATTTGAAAGGTCGGAGCAGGCAGGAGGTATCAATTTGAAAGAAGTACACTTTCAAATCAAAATCGGTATATGTGCTGAAGCGCGCGGGGGAGTATAGAAATGGAACTGGATGACAGAAAGAAGAAAATCCTTCAGGCAGTTATCCGCAATTACCTGGAAACAGGAGAGCCGGTGGGCAGCAGGACCATTTCCAAATACACCGACCTGAATTTAAGCTCCGCTACCATTCGGAATGAAATGGCTGACCTGGAAGAGATGGGTTATATTTTACAACCTCATACCTCGGCGGGCAGAATCCCTTCCGATAAAGGGTATCGGCTTTATGTGGATACCATGATGGAGGAGAAGGAACGGGAAGTCGTAGAGATGAAGGAAATGCTGGTGGAACGCCAGGATAAGATGGAGACGCTGCTGAAGCAGGTGGCGAAAGTCCTTGCCCAGAACACCCGGTATGCCACCATGATATCCGCCCCCCAGGCAAAGAGGAATAAGCTGAAGTTCATTCAGCTCTCCAGGGTGGAGGCCAACCAGATTTTAGCGGTGATTGTCATAGAAGGAAACGTGATCAAGAACAATATCCTCTCCGTAAATGACGAGATCAGCGACGAGACGCTATTAAAATTGAATATTCTGCTGAATACCCATTTAAACGGCCTTTCCATTGATGAAATAAACCTGGCAATGATCTCTGTCATGAAACAGCAGGCGGGTATCCACAGCGACATCGTGAGTGAAGTGATCGACGCTGTGGCAGAGGCCATAAGGGCAGAGGAGGATTTGGAGATTTATACCAGCGGCACCAATAATATCCTGCGGTACCCGGAGCTGGCGGACCACCAGAAGGCCAGTGAGCTTATTAATGCTTTTGAAGAAAAGCAACTGTTGGGGACTCTTTTGCAGGACAATGCCGAGGAGGGTGAAAGCACGGGGATCCAGGTCTATATCGGATCCGAAAGTCCGGTGCAGAGCATGAAGGACTGCAGCGTGGTCACTGCCACCTATGAATTGGGAGGCGGCATGAAGGGGACGATAGGCATTGTAGGCCCCAAGAGAATGGATTATGACAAGGTTGTCAGGACTCTGAGATCTTTGCAGGTACAGTTGGATGAGCTTTACAAGGACGATGAGAAATAATATATAGAAGACAGAACGCAGAGAAAGGGATGGAAAAATGACAGAACAGGAAAAGGAAGAAACCAGAGCTGTAGAATCCACGGAAGAAGAGACAGCGGAAGAGATAATAGAGGAAGGTCCCGCCACAGGCGATGACACGGAGGAAGGATCTGCCCAGGCGGATGCCCGGCAGGAGGGCGCCGGGGAGGCATCCGGGGAAGAGGCGCCTATGAGCAGGGCAGAGAAGAAAGCTGCCAAAAAGCAGGCGAAGCAGGATAAGAAGTCGGATGTCTACAAGGAACAGATCACACAGCTGGAAGACAGGGTAAAGCGTCAGCTTGCCGAATTTGAGAATTTCCGCAACCGTTCCGAAAAAGAGAAGCAGGCCATGTTTGAGACCGGTGCCAAGAGTGTGATCGAGAAAATCCTTCCCATTGTGGATAATTTTGAGAGGGGGTTGGCAACGGTCCCAGAAGAGAAACAGGAAGATCCCTTTGTGGACGGGATGAACCGTGTCTATAAGCAGCTTCTCACGGAACTGGAGAATATCGGCGTGAAACCAATAGAGGCAGTGGGACTGGAATTTGACCCCAATCTCCACAACGCAGTGATGCAGACGGAGAGCGAGGAATACGAATCCGGTGTGGTTGCCCAGGAACTTCAAAAGGGTTACACCTACCACGACAGTGTGGTCAGGCATTCCATGGTTTCCGTGGTCAAGTAAGGAAGAAAGATTTCATTTCACTATATAAAGAAAACAATTATTGAGGAGGAATAAAAATGAGTAAAATTATCGGTATCGACTTAGGCACAACAAACAGCTGTGTGGCAGTAATGGAAGGCGGTAAGCCTACCGTTATCGCCAACGCGGAAGGCGCCCGGACAACACCTTCCGTTGTAGCTTTTACAAAGACCGGCGAAAGGCTGGTAGGTGAGCCTGCAAAGCGTCAGGCAGTTACCAATGCAGAAAAGACCATTGCTTCCATTAAGAGAGACATGGGTACGGATAACGGCCGTACGATTGACGAGAAAAAATATTCTCCCCAGCAGATTTCCGCTATGATCCTGCAGAAGCTGAAAGCGGATGCAGAGAGCTATCTGGGTGAGAAGGTGGCGGATGCGGTGATCACGGTTCCTGCATATTTCAATGATGCACAGCGCCAGGCCACCAAAGACGCAGGTAAGATTGCAGGCCTGGAAGTAAAGCGTATCATCAACGAGCCTACTGCAGCCGCTTTGGCATACGGCCTGGATAACGAGAAAGAACAGAACATCATGGTATATGACCTTGGCGGCGGTACCTTTGACGTTTCCATCATCGAGATCGGAGACGGTGTCATCGAGGTTCTTTCCACCAACGGCGATACCCACCTGGGCGGTGACGATTTTGACAATAAGGTCATTCAGTGGATGCTGTCCGAGTTCAAAAAGGCAGAGGGAATAGACCTCTCCGGAGATAAGATGGCCATGCAGAGGTTAAAGGAAGCGGCGGAGAAGGCGAAAAAAGAGCTTTCCAGCGCTATGACCACCAATATTAACCTTCCTTTCATTACTGCAAATGCGGAAGGCCCCAAGCACTTTGACATGAACCTGACCCGTGCGCAGTTCGACGAACTGACAAGGGATCTGGTTGATAGGACTGCCATCCCTGTGCAGAACGCTATGAAGGACGCAGGCCTGACCAATGCGGACCTGGGCCAGGTACTGCTGGTAGGCGGTTCAACCAGAATCCCTGCCGTACAGGACAAAGTAAGGGCATTGACCGGCAAGGAACCCAGCAAATCCCTGAACCCTGACGAGTGCGTGGCAATCGGCGCGTCCGTACAGGGCGGAAAGCTTGCAGGTGATGCGGGTGCAGGCGATATCCTGCTTTTGGACGTCACTCCTCTGTCCCTGTCCATCGAGACCATGGGCGGTGTAGCTACCAAGCTGATCGAGAGGAACACTACCATCCCCACCAAGAAGAGCCAGATCTTCTCCACCGCAACGGATAACCAGACTGCCGTAGATATCAATGTGGTACAGGGAGAGAGACAGTTTGCGAAGGACAATAAGTCCCTTGGGCAATTCCGTCTGGACGGTATCCCCCCTGCAAGAAGAGGTATGCCCCAGATTGAAGTTACTTTTGACATCGATGCAAACGGTATTGTAAATGTATCCGCAAAGGATCTGGGCACCGGCAAGGAGCAGCACATCACTATTACCGCAGGATCCAATATGTCCGATGAGGATATTGAAAGAGCGGTGAAGGAAGCTGCCGAGTTCGAGGCACAGGATAAGAAGCGGAAAGAGGCCATTGAGGCCAGGAATGACGCGGATTCCTTTGTATTCCAGACGGAAAAAGCGCTGGAGGAAGTGGGCGATAAGCTGGGAGACAGCGATAAGGCCGCAGTACAGGCTGACCTGGATGCCGTGAAAGCCATTCTGGAGAGAACTAAGGATCAGGAGATGAGCGACAGTGAGCTGGATGAGCTGAAAGCCGCAAAGGAAAAGCTTACAAACAGCGCACAGACACTTTTCACGAAAATGTATGAGAACATGCAGCAGGCCCAGGGCGCAGGCCCCGATATGGGTGGTACGGCAGGCCCTGACATGGGCGGAGCAGATTCTTCTGCAAATGATGATGTGATTGACGGAGACTTCAGAGAAGTTTAAATAAACTTGAGGTATGGTTATGGCAGAGCAGAAAAGGGACTATTACGAGGTTCTTGGCGTTGAGAAAAATGCAGATGAGGCTGCAATTAAAAAAGCATATCGTATGCTGGCTAAGAAGTATCACCCGGATATGAATCCGGGTGACGCTGAGGCCGAGAAAAAGTTCAAGGAAGCTTCTGAGGCGTATGCTGTACTCAGTGACCCCGATAAGAGGAAGCAGTACGATCAGTTCGGCCATGCCGCTTTTGAAGGCGGGGCAGGCGGAGCCGGCGGATTTGATTTCAGTGGTATGGATTTCGAAGATCTCTTTGGAGATATTTTCGGGAGCTTCTTCGGTGGCGGCAGGAGCAGCAGAGCTCACAGCAACGGCCCCATGAAGGGAGCCAATCTGCGCACCAGTGTCCGGATTTCTTTTGAAGAAGCGGTATTCGGCTGCAATAAGGAAATAGAGCTGACGGTCAAGGAGACCTGTAAGACCTGTAACAGTTCCGGGGCGAGGCCGGGGACCAGCCCGGAGACCTGTAAAAGGTGTGGGGGCAAAGGCCAGACTGTGGTTACGGAAACGGCCTTTTTCGGCGTTACCCGAAGCGTGAAGATCTGTCCGGATTGTCAGGGAACCGGTAAGGTGATCAGGGAGAAATGCCCGGAATGCTACGGATCGGGTTATATTTCCATGAAGAAGCGGTATTCTGTGGATATTCCCGCCGGCATTGACAACGGCCAGTCTGTACGCAAACCCGGACTGGGGGATCCCGGCATCAACGGTGGCCCCAGAGGAGACGTGTTGGTGGAAGTCATTGTAGGCCGTCATCCTATCTTCCAGAGGCAGGACATGGATATTTATTCTACTGTTCCCATGTCTTATGCGGTGGCCTCCCTTGGGGGAGAGGTTCTGATCGACACCGTGGACGGAAAAGTCATTTATGATGTGAAGGCGGGAACCCAGACCGATACCAGGATCCGCCTGAAGGGCAAGGGCGTTCCTTCCTGGAGGAACAGGGATGTCCGCGGTGACCACTATGTGACATTGGTGGTCCAGGTTCCCGATAAGCTGAGCCATGAGGCAAAGGAGCTGTTACGCCAGTTTGACGAACTGACCGGAAATTCCCTCCATGCGGCTAAGAACGCTTCGGGACAGGGCGGCGATGAGCCGAAGGATGCAAAGGACTCGAAAGACAATAAAAAGAAGAAATTCTGGAAATAATTTAATGCATGTCAGAGTTTACACCGCAGGATCCGAAACGCCGGATTTTGCGGTGTTTTGCCGTGCCTGTTGGAAAACGCTTCTCAAACGGGGGAAAAAGAGGTATACTGATAGGAAGAATTCAGCGCGCAGGGAGGTATACGGATGAATGATTTTGCCGGTATGCTGTGTAATTTATACCTGATATTCCTGACGGCAGTCCTATCCCTCTATACGGGGGGGACTTACTGGAAGCTGGGGGATACCAAATATATGCTGTTCCGCAATGTTTCCATAATTTGCCTGGGGGCATGGCTGGCAGTTTCGCTGATCCGGGCGGCCGTCTCTGCCATCGGTGGGGAAAAGCGCTTTCCCAGGCTTGGCGTAACGGATATATGTGTGTTGGCATACGGTGGGGTGGTGTTGGTCTCGGCGCTCTGCAGTCCCTATTACAGGACTCCCTGGCTGGGATATTCGGAGTGGTATATGGGAGCGGTCTCACAGCTCATGTTTGTGGGGGTCTATTTCTTTGTCTCCCGGTCTTATGACGGGAGCAGATATCCGCTCTATGTGGGGGAGGCCGCCCTTGCGGTGATGTTCCTGATCGCATTTGCCAACCGCCTGGGTTTCGACCCGGTGGGACTGATGCAGCCTTTTACTTATAAGAGCTGGGAATATAGCCATATGATCTCTACTATCGGAAATATTAACTGGTTCTGCGGTTTTTGCAGTGTCATGCTTGGTTTTCCGGTGGCGGCATATCTGAAGGCCGGGGGAAAGCTGGAAATGTCTCTGCATTATGTAGTCAGTGTTATGGGGTTGGTCCTTTTGTGCATCCAGGGCAGTGATGCAGGGCCTGTGATCGCGGCGGTTTGCATTGGCATCAGCCTGCTGTACGGGTTGGGAGATAAAGGGATCTTCCGCCGGGGCCTTGCCATGGCGGCAGGGATGTGCCTGGTGATGGCAGGGTACGCAAAGGTGGTGACGTTTTTGGGAACGGAAGCCATGGCTGCGGTGCCTGCAGACGGTATCGGCCTGCACAGGATGGCATGGAACGGCTGGTGGGCCGTAGGGGTGATGTTTCTCGTACTGGCGGCAGTGCTCGGGAAGCTTTCCCGGGCAGCGGTCAGGAGGGCCGGCTTGGCGCTGATGATCACAGGCTGCCTGGCGGTGGTGGCAGCGGCAGCGTTGTATGCCCTGCGGATGCCAAGGGGCGACGGCTGGGGCAGCGGCAGGGGCGGCTTATGGCGGTTTGCATGGCAGGGGTTTGTGCAGGGAGGATTCCGCCAGAAATTGATTGGCGCAGGGCCGGACTGCTTTGCCGACTATATCTATTCTACGCTGCCGGCATCGGAGCTGACTCCCACGGAAGGGTTCTGGACAGGTACCATATATGCCAACGCCCATAACGAGTGGCTGAATACGCTGGTAAACCTGGGAATCCTCGGGACGGCTTCCCTTGCGGGCATTTATGCCGGAAGCGTCAAACGTTACAGGAAATTGCCCCTGGGGATATTGGTCATTGCCATGTATGGCGCCAATTCCCTGATCAGCTTCCAGCAGGTCCTCAGCACACCGCTCCTTTTTATGGCGCTGGGGTTGTGCGAGTACTGGGTACGGCAGAGAGGGCAGGACAGGCAAACAGACTGGGGGCCGGACGGTGAAGAGACCGAAGACTTGGCAGGAGAAAGGAATATAAGAATATGAAATGGGTAAGATTTCGGATAAAAACCACTACGGAGGCTGAGGATATCATTATCAGCACCCTGTATGACATCGGGCTGGAAGGCGCCCAGATAGAGGACAGAGTACCCCTGACCGCATTGGAGAAGGAGCAGATGTTTGTGGACATTCTTCCCGACGGGCCGGAGGATGACGGCATTGCGTACCTGAATTTTTTTGTGGAGAAGAAAGAAGACGGAAATCTGGAAATCCAGGGCGAAACAACGGATGCGGATACCGTATTGAAGAAAGTGGAAGCAGAACTGGAAGGCCTGAAACTATTTTGCGATATTGGGGAGGGGACTATTACAGTAGATGAGACGGAGGACATAGACTGGATCAATAACTGGAAACAGTATTTTCATCAGTTTTATATCGATGATATCCTGGTGATCCCTTCCTGGGAGGATATCAAGCCTTCCGACCGGGACAGGCTTACCCTCCACATTGATCCCGGCACTGCATTTGGGACAGGGATGCATGAGACGACCCAGCTCTGTATCCGGCAGCTGCGGAAATATGTTACTTCCGAGACGGAGCTTTTGGATGTGGGGACGGGCAGCGGGATCCTGGCGATCTTGTCTTTAATGTTCGGTGCAAAGCACGCAGTGGGCACTGACCTGGATGTGTGCGCCGTGGAGGCAGTGGCGCAGAACTGTGAAGCCAACGGTGTGGACAGGGACAAATTTGATATGATGACAGGCAATATCATAACGGACAAAGAAGTACAGGATAGAGTGGGTTACGGCTGTTATGATATCGTGGTGGCAAATATCCTTGCGGATGTGCTGGTTCCTCTGACTCCGGTGATCGTCAACCAATTGAAACCCGGCGGGATCTATATTACATCCGGAATCATCGACGACAAGGAGCAGACCGTGCGGGATGCCGTGGAGGCAGCGGGACTTGAAATCGTGGAAGTGACATACCAGGGCGAGTGGGTCAGTGTCACAGCTAAAAAAGTGTGAGGGGAATATATGTATCAATTTTTTGTGGATCCGTCTCAAATCAATATGTTTGATAAAACCGTTGCGATACAGGGAGGAGACGTAAACCATATCCGCAACGTCCTCCGCATGAAACCCGGTGAGGAGCTGAGTGTCAGCAACGGCAGGGACGGGAAGGAATACCGCTGTGCCATTGACTCCTTTGAGGAGGACAGAGTGGTGTGCCGACTCCGCTTTGTGAAGGAGGACAATGTGGAGCTTCCCTCCAGGGTGTACCTGTTCCAGGCGCTCCCCAAGGCGGACAAAATGGAAACGGTGGTCCAGAAGGCGGTGGAGCTTGGCGTATTCCGCATTATCCCTGTGGCGGCAAAGCGGTGTGTGGTAAAGCTGGACGAAAAGAAAGCGGCATCCAAGGTTGCCAGATGGCAGGCCATTGCACAGACTGCCGCGAAGCAGAGCAAGCGGGGGATCATACCGGAAGTGGCGGAGGTCATGCCTTTTGCCCGGGCCGTAAAGCTGGCGGCGGATATGGAGGTTAAGCTGATTCCTTATGAGCTGGCGGAAGATATGGGAAGGACCCGGGAACTGATAGAAGGCATTGTGGCAGGGCAGGAGATCGCCCTCTTTATCGGGCCCGAGGGAGGCTTTGAGGAAGAGGAGATCCGGCTGGCAAGAGAAAGCGGAGTGATGCCGGTGACTTTGGGAAAGAGGATCCTCCGCACCGAGACGGCGGGTATGACGGTGCTGTCATGGATCATGTACCGTCTGGAAATCTGACGGCTGAGGGTATGTCAGAGACAGCTCTTTTTGCATATAATGATATCACCGAAAGATTTTGTTGAGTAGTAAAAGGGGGAAATTGAATGGAAGCGTATTTGGACAATTCCGCCACCACACGGGTGTTCCCGGAAGTAGCGGAATTGATGACAAAGATAATGTGCGAAGATTACGGGAACCCTTCCAGCCTTCACATGAAAGGTGTGCATGCAGAGAATTATCTGCGATATGCAAAGGAAACAATGGCGCGTATCCTGAAGGTGAATGAGAAGGAGATCCTCTTCACCTCCGGGGGCACAGAATCCGATAACATGGCATTGACAGGCTGTGCCATTGCAAATAAGAGACGGGGAAACCATCTGATCACCACACAGATCGAGCATCCTGCGGTTCAGCAGACCATGCACTATCTGGAAAGCCAGGGATTTCGTGTGACTTATCTGCCGGTAAACGGTTACGGGCAGATTTCTCTGGAGGACTTGCAGCGCGCTATGACACAGGATACCATCCTGGTATCCATTATGCATACGAACAACGAGATCGGCTCCCTCCAGCCTGTTGCGGAAGCAGGCGCACTGATCAAGAGGATGAGTCCGAATACGCTGTTCCACGTGGACGCGGTGCAGGGTTTTGGGAAGTCGAAAATTTACCCGAAACGCATGGGGATAGACCTTCTGTCCGTCAGCGGCCATAAAATTCACGGGCCTAAAGGGGTGGGGGTGCTGTACTTGGGCGAGAAGGTAAAAATGCAGCCTCTTTTCCACGGCGGCGGGCAGCAGTATAATCTGCGTTCCGGCACGGATAATGTTCCAGGCGCGGCGGGACTGGCTAAAGCGGCGGAGCTTCTCTATCAGCACTTCGACGAGGATATGGAGCATTTATACCACTGTAAAAAATATTTTATGGACGGAGTCAGGAAGATTGACGGAGCCACCGTTAACGGACTGTTCCCGGGGAAACCTGACGGGGAAGGCACGGCGCCCCATATTGTCAGCGTTACTTTTGCGGGAGTGCGCAGCGAGGTGCTGCTCCATGCTTTGGAGGAGAAGGAGATTTATGTTTCCGCAGGAAGCGCCTGCGCTGCCCGTAAGCCGCAGCCTTCCGCCACCCTGAAGGCAATCGGCGCAGATAAGTCCCGGCTGGAGTCCACCATCCGGTTCAGCTTTTCCGTTTATACTACGGAGGAAGAATTGTACTATACATTGCAGGCATTGTATGATAAAATTCCAATGTTGAGAAAATACGCCAGGCATTGACAGGGAAGCGGCATGCTTTGCGGAACAGTATGTGTAGGCAAACGTTACGCCGGGGAAGAAAGGTATGGATAAGAGATGAAATTTACCGCATTTTTGATAAAATATGCCGAGATCGGCATTAAGGGACGCAACAGGCACCTGTTTGAGGATGCGCTGATTCACCAGATGAAATATGCGCTGAAAAAATGCGAAGGGAAATTTTTGATCCACAAGACCCAGGGACGCATTTACGTGGATGCGGAGGGTGATTTTGACTATGACGAGGCAGTGGAGCAGCTGCGGCATGTTTTCGGCATCTCCGGTATCTGCCCGGTAGTGTATGTGGAGGACGAGGGATTTGAAAAATTATGTGATACGGTTGTCTCTTATGTGGCAGACGTATATCCTGACCGTCATAAGACATTCAAGGTACATGCAAGGCGCGCCCGGAAAAATTATCCCAAAGAATCCATGGAGATCAATATGGATTTGGGGGAAACCCTGCTGAACGCTTATCCCGAGATGAAGGTAGACGTCCACGATCCGGATATTTTGTTAAACATTGAGATCCGTGAAAAGATATATATTTATTCCGAGACCATACCCGGGCCTGGCGGAATGCCGGTGGGCACAGGCGGGAAAGCGATGCTTCTGCTGTCGGGGGGCATCGATTCGCCCGTTGCGGGTTATATGATTGCGAAGCGGGGAGTGAAGATCGATGCCGTGTATTTTCATGCTCCGCCTTACACAAGCGAGAGGGCAAAACAGAAGGTGGTAGACCTGGCAAGGATTGTGTCACGTTATGCGGGGCCGATATATCTCCATGTAATCAATTTTACGGATATCCAGCTCTATATTTATGAAAAGTGCCCTCATGAGGAACTGACCATCATTATGCGCCGTTACATGATGCGTATCGCGGAGCATATTGCAAAAGAAACGGAATGCCTTGGCCTAATCACCGGAGAGAGCATCGGCCAGGTGGCATCCCAGACCATGAACTCACTGATGGCTACCAACGAGGTGTGTGAGCTGCCTGTATACCGGCCGTTGATTGGCTTTGATAAGCAGGAGATAGTGGAAGTGTCGGAAAAAATAGGGGCCTTTGAAACTTCCATCCAGCCTTTCGAGGACTGCTGCACTATTTTCGTGGCGAAGCACCCTGTGACAAAACCTAATCTGAACGTGATCCGCCGCCATGAGCGTAACCTGGATGAGAAAATAGAGGAATTAGTGAAGACGGCATTGGAGACAGACGAATTGATCGTGGTTTCGGATTTTTGATTCTTGCTTGTTTATGCCGGTATGGCCGGGGCCATTGTTACCGGCCGTGAGAAAAAAGAAGGCCTCAAAGAGACGATTCCCTTTGAGGCCTTTTGGCCAATGCATTAATGCCATACGTATGAGCTTTATATGGTATAGGGTTTCAGAACTTCCAGAACCTCATCTGTGCCATCTTCCGAATGGATATTCAGGTCAATGGGTTTGGAGAGATCCAGGCTGAAAATCCCCATGATAGACTTAGCGTCAATGACATACCTGCCGGATACCAGATCAAAATCATAGTCGAATTTGGTAATATCGTTTACGAAGGACTTGACCTTGTCAATGGAATTTAATGATATCTGAACTGTCTTCATGCTTGTTACCTCCTTGTCTTTGTCATACCTTTGTCTACATATTAAGGGTAAAAGAAACAAAAGTCAAGGAAAAAGCCGTACAAAAAAAGCGAGGAATCCCATGAAAAATATAGCACTGCATAATCTCGGATGCAAAGTCAATTCCTATGAAATGGATGTAATGCAACAAATTTTACAAGAAAAAGGATATAAAATTGTGCCTTTTGATCAGGCAGCAGACATTTACATTGTCAATACCTGTACCGTCACCAACATTGCAGACAGAAAGAGCAGGCAAATGCTGCACAGGGCAAAGCAGCTTAACCCGGACGCCATTGTGGTGGCGGTGGGGTGCTATGTGCAGACGGGACGGGAATCCATTGAGAAAGACGGCAGCATCGACCTTGCCATTGGCAATAACCGGAAAAAGGATATTGCCGTGATCCTGGAGAAATTTCTGGAGGAGAGGGACAAGTCCCCCTGTGCCCCGGGGCAATCGGAGGCTGCACCGCCCCATGCTTCCTGGCAGGATAAGACGCTCCACGGAACTACGGTATTGGACATAGGCCATACGGGCGAGTATGAGGAAGTCAGGCTGAAGCAGACGGCAGAACACACCAGGGCCTATATTAAGATACAGGACGGCTGCAACCAGTTTTGCTCATACTGTGCCATCCCCTATGCCAGAGGCAGGGTTCGGAGCAGGGAGCCGGAGGCCGTCATAAAAGAAGTTCAAGGCCTTGTGGGGGCGGGGTTTAAAGAAGTAGTGCTGACAGGCATCCATATCAGCTCTTACGGCATAGACTTTGAGGGGAAAATGCCATATTCGGGGGAAAGCGGCCTCATCGGCCTGGTGGAACAGATACATGGGATAGAGGGATTGGAAAGAATACGATTAGGCTCCCTGGAACCCCGGATCATGACTGAGGAGGCGGTAAAGAGGCTTAGCCTGCTTCCGAAGCTCTGTCCCCACTTCCACCTTTCCCTCCAAAGCGGAAGCGACGCGGTGCTGAAAAGAATGAATAGACATTACACCACGGGGGAATACTATACCGGAGTGGAGCGTCTGAGAAAATATTTCCGGCATCCGGCCATTACCACAGACATTATCGTAGGGTTTCCGGGAGAGACGGAAGAGGAGTTCACGGAAACGGAAAGATTTCTGGAAAAAGTGTGTTTTTATGAGATGCATATATTCAAATATTCCAGGAGGGAAGGGACGGCGGCGGCATCCATGCCGGGACAGGTACCCGAACAGACCAAGGCGCGGCGCAGCAATGTGCTGCTTGCAATGGAAAAACGGCAGTCGGCCGAATTCCGGAAATATTACATAGGCAGTGAAGCGGAAGTGCTTTTGGAGGAGGAGAAAGAAATAGGCGGGGCGGCTTATCTGATTGGCCATACAGGGGATTACGTGAAGGCTGCAGTGGAAAAAACGCCGGCAATGCAAACCAATGAAACGGTAAAGGTATGTTTTGAAGGCCTGCTGACAGAAGAAATATTAATGTCCAGGCAGAGCCGTTAAGAATCTATCCGTGAAATCTATAACTTGAATTTTGAATACAAATGAGGTAAGATAAAAAAAGTAGAGTATTTTGCGACGGGAGAATGAGGGCGATATGCAGGACTTAGGAAATACACAGTACTTTAAAGTAGAGACAGAACCTGAGACCGGGGTAAGGGTGGTATTGTCTACCGTATACGAAGCCTTGACTGAAAAGGGGTACAATCCGGTCAACCAGATCGTAGGATATATTATGAGCGGAGACCCGACCTATATCACCAGCCACAAGAATGCCCGCAGCCTGATCATGAAGGTGGAACGCGACGAATTGGTGGAAGAACTTCTGACAGAGTATATTCATGCGAAAGATTGGAAATAATTGCCAGGGACAGGAGAAATTTCTATGCGGATCATGGGTCTGGATTTTGGTTCAAAGACGGTAGGCGTTGCCATCAGCGACAGCCTGCTTGTGACGGCGCAGGGCATTGAGATCATCCGCCGTAAGGAGGAGAATAAGCTGCGCAAAACGCTTGCAAGGATTGAAGAGCTGATCCTGGAATATGATGTCAATGAGATTGTCCTTGGGTTTCCCAAGCATATGAACGGTACGGAAGGCATCCGTGTAGAACTGACAAATGAATTTAAAGAGAAGCTGGAACGCAGGACAGGCCTGCCCGTAATGCTTTGGGACGAGAGGCTGACTACCGTGGCGGCGGACAGGACCATGATGGAAGCGGGGATCCGCAGGGAGAACCGCAAGGATTTTGTGGATATGATTGCGGCGGTTTTTATACTCCAGGGATATCTTGACAGGAGAAAGAACGAAATTACACAGGCAGAAATGGATTAAGCGCAGGATTTATTGCCACATGGATTTTCCTGTGCCGAAAAATTTTCATTTCTATTTGGGCCGCCCAAAGGCGGCATGGGGGGCAATTTGAGTCAGAGCCTCAAATATGCCCTGATCGCAGATGAGAAATCGCCTGGGCGAATTTCTCATCGCGTGTCATCGCAGTAAACTGCTCTGACATGGGGGATTAGTGTGAAAAATCACACTGATGTGCTGATTTTCCACACGCAAATTTGTGCCGGAGCGCCACAAATTTGTTTGATGGCAGACGCAAATTTGATATTTGCGTCGCCACGTCGCGTAAACGCTCCGGAATGGAGATTAATATGGAGAAGCTGGAGAAGATCACATTCAATCCGCAAGGCCAGGATCCGGTTGAATTTTATGTGTTGGAGCAGACCAGGATTAACGGGACGGATTATATATTGGTGACGGATTTCGAGGAGGGCGACGGAGAGGCCCTGATCTTAAAGGATACTTCCGGGGATGGCGAGGAGGAAGGCATTTTTACCATTGTTTCCGACGACGACGAACTTGCCGCTATAGCTGGAGTGTTTGAAAATATGCTGGAAGACGTGGAGTTTGTTCGGGATTGACCGGAGTATGTATATGGCAGTTGACAGGGAAGCATTTATAAGATTATTAAAAGACAGGGGACTGAAAGTGACCAGGCAGAGGCTTATGGTACTGGAGGCAATCGCGTCATGCCCTGAAGAACATTTGACTGCCGAGGAAATATTTGAGCTTGTAAAAGTAGACTGCCCTGATATTGGGTTGGCTACTGTTTATAGAACGATACAGCTGCTGAGTGAGTTACATCTGATTGACCGGATCAATTTTGATGACGGTTTTGTGCGCTATGAGATGGGGACGGTTTCCGAGCGAGGGCAAAAGCACCGCCATCATCATCTGATCTGTTTGAAATGCGGTAAAGTGGTTTCTTTCCGGGGCGATCTGCTGGAGGAACTGGAAAATAAAATCACTGCCACCACCGGATTTTCCATTGTAAATCATGAAGTAAAACTCTACGGCTTCTGTAAAGAATGTGGAGGTAATTTAATTGAAGAAAAAAGAGAATAACAGCGGCTCCAAGCTAAAAGTGATACCTTTGGGAGGCCTGGAGCAAATTGGAATGAACATTACTGCCTTTGAGTATGAGGACAGTATTGTTGTGGTAGATTGTGGTCTTTCTTTCCCGGCGGACGATATGCTGGGAATTGACCTTGTTATCCCCGATGTGACATATTTAAAGGATCATTTTGATAAGGTAAAGGGTTTTGTGATTACCCACGGCCATGAGGACCATATTGGTGCACTGCCGTATGTGCTCCGGGAGATCAATGTGCCTATTTATGCTACCCGCTTAACTATGGGGATTATTGAAAACAAATTAAAAGAGCATAATCTGATGAAAGGCACAAAGCGCAAGGTGGTAAAATTCGGGCAGTCTATCAATCTGGGACAGTTCCGTATTGAATTTATCAAGACAAACCACAGCATTGTGGATGCGGCGGCGCTGGCCATTTATTCGCCGGCAGGCGTAGTGGTGCACACAGGCGACTTTAAGGTGGATTACACGCCTGTTTTCGGTGATGCCATCGACCTGCAGCGTTTTGCGGAGTTGGGAAAGAAAGGCGTCCTGGCTCTGATGTGCGATTCCACCAACGCAGAACGTCCCGGCTTCACGCCCTCGGAGAGGACCGTGGGCAAGACCTTTGACACTTTATTTGAGGAACATAAGAATACAAGGATATTTGTGGCTACTTTTGCTTCCAATGTGGACCGTGTGCAGCAGATCATAGACACGGCGTATAAGTTTGGCAGGAAGGTCTCCGTGGAAGGCAGGAGCATGGTCAATATCATAGACACGGCGAGGAACCTGGACTGTATCAGTATTCCTGACAATACACTGGTGGAAATCGAGCAGATGAAGAACTATCCTGATGAGAAGCAGGTCATCATTACCACCGGAAGCCAGGGGGAAAGCATGGCGGCGTTGAGCCGTATGGCCAACGGAATGCACCGCAGGATAACGGTAGGTGCGGGCGATACGGTGATTTTTTCCTCCAACCCCATCCCCGGAAATGAGAAATCAGTCACTAAGGTGATTAACGAATTGCTGCGCAAGGGTGCGGATGTGGTATTCCAGGATGCCCATGTGTCGGGACATGCCTGCCAGGAGGAGATCAAGCTTCTCTATACGCTGATTCGTCCCAAGTATGCCATTCCCGTCCACGGTGAGTATAAGCATTTGAAGGCACAGGCCAAGATTGCCCAGAGCCTTGGCATGGATAAGGAAAATATATTCATCCTGTCCTCCGGTGACGTGCTGGAACTGGACAACAACGGCGCGGAAGTGACAGGGAAAGTTCCCGTAGGGGCAATCCTTGTGGACGGCCTGGGCGTGGGAGACGTGGGAAATGTAGTACTGCGTGACCGCCAGCATTTGGCGGAGGACGGCATTATGATAGTGGTCATGAGCCTGGACCGGGCAAGCGGACAGCTGGTGTCAGGGCCGGATATTGTTTCCAGAGGGTTTGTTTATGTTAAGGAATCGGACGAGCTGATCGAGGAAGCCAGGCAGACGGTGGACGAGGCGCTGCAGAAGTGCCTGGACCGGGGTATCAGCGACTGGGGGAAGCTGAAGAGCACTACCAAAGATTCGCTCAGTGATTACGTATGGAAGAAGACAAAGAGGCGTCCCATGATATTACCGATCATCATGGAAGTGTAAGTGGGATTGTGTGGGCCTGCCCACAGGGGAGAGGCTTATGCGGGAAAGGCATGGGGATCATTATGAATGAGCTTGATCAGGCCGTGAGCGATTATATCACGGCTATCAAAAATACGGATACTTATCGGAATTATGTGAGAGAAAGGGATAAGGTCAAGCAATATCCTGAATTAAAGGCGCAGATCGACGATTTCCGGAAACGGAATTATGAGCTGCAGTCCAGTGCGGACACCGATTTTCACAAGATAGACCGGTTTGAAAGAGATTATGAAGATTTTCGGGAAAACCCCCTTGTGGACGACTTTCTTGCGGCCGAACTGGCCTTTTGCAGGATGATGCAGAAAGCCAATATGCAGGTTACGGCGGCCATTGAATTTGAATGACAGCTTGCGGGGTTCAATCGGTTAGTCTGTGGGCGCCTGCGCGTTGCTTGCCACAAAGCCGCTTATGCGCAATAACAGCCCAGGAATGAGGTTATTATGAAAACAAGTACTTTGAGTATAATAGGAGCAGTATTTGGCGCAATATTCAGGGTTGGCGTAGTGATATTTGCAATCTATGCCATATACAACGGCGCAACTATGGCCTATGATTACGGATACCGGATTTTCACGGAACCTGCGGTCTCCGCAGGGGAGGGCAGGAAGGTCACCGTATCCATTACCAAAGATATGTCTCCCATTGACATTGGGGAGCTGTTCGAGACCAAAGGACTGGTAAGGGACGGCAGGCTTTTCACCCTGCAGTATTATCTGTCGGAATTTGTGAAGGATGTAGGCCCCGGAACCTTCGAACTGAGTACGTCCATGACTGCGGAAGAGATGATGGAGGCCATGGCGGATGCAACCGAGAAACCGGAGGAGGAAGAAGGAAAGGAATAGGCACCGGGGAGTCACGGCGCTTAGGCTTGGGGAATCCGTATGATAATTGACGAGAGAATGTCTGTCTTTATTGATTCGCTTGATAAAGGCAATGCTCCTTTTTTAGATGAAGTGGAAAAATGCGCAAAAGAAATGCAGGTTCCCGTAATTCGCAAATCGATGCAGAGCCTGTTGAAATTTCTTTTGGAGCTTACAAAGCCGAAAAGCATTCTGGAGGTGGGGACTGCTGTCGGCTTTTCTGCGTTGCTGATGAGTGAATATGCGCCTGTGGACTGCCGCATTACTACCATTGAAAAATATGAAAAGCGCATCACCATCGCAAAAGAAAATTTCAGCCGTTGGGGAAGGGAAGGCCGGATCAGCCTTTTGGAGGGCGATGCCGTGGAAATACTGAAGGCATTGGAAGGATCGTTTGATTTGGTCTTTATGGATGCGGCCAAGGGACAGTACATCCACTTTCTGCCGGATGTCCTGCGGCTGCTGGCTCCCGGCGGCTTGCTGGTGTCGGACAATGTGCTTCAGGAGGGGGATATCATAGAATCCCGGTTTGCCGTTACAAGGAGGAACCGAACCATACATGCCCGTATGCGGGATTACCTGTTTGAGCTAAAGCATCACCCGGAACTGGAGACAGTGATCCTGCCGGTGGGGGACGGAGTGACCCTGAGCGTAAAATCCGGCTGATTTTTTATGTGCCCGCGGAGAACAAAGGGCATCCCGGGCCTTTGGCGTGGAAGTCTGTGGAGAGAGAAGTATGAGTGAAGAAATCAAGAAAAAGCCTGAGCTTTTAATACCTGCAAGCAGCCTGGAAGTGCTTAAAACCGCCGTGGTATACGGTGCAGACGCGGTCTATATCGGCGGGGAAGCTTTTGGGCTGCGGGCCAAAGCAAAAAATTTCTCCCCGGAGGAGATGGCGGAGGCGATTGCATTTGCCCATGCCCGGGGGGTCAAGGTGTATGTGACAGCCAATATTCTGGCCCATAATAACGACCTGGCGGGGGCGAGGGAATATTTTGCGGAGCTGCGCGACATGAGGCCTGAGTGTTGTGATGCGCTGATCATTTCCGATCCCGGAATGTTTACCGTGGCGAAGGAAGTGTGGCCCCAGGCGGAGATCCATATATCAACCCAGGCCAACAATACCAATTACGAGACTTATCTGTTTTGGTGGAGGCTCGGGGCAAAACGAGTGGTCTCAGCCAGAGAGCTTTCCCTGGAGGAGATCCGTGTGATCAGGGGCCACATTCCCGAAGACCTGGAGATAGAAAGCTTCGTCCATGGGGCCATGTGCATATCCTATTCAGGGAGATGCCTTCTGAGCAATTATTTTACAGGGAGGGATGCCAACCGGGGCGCCTGTACCCATCCCTGCCGCTGGAAGTATGCGGTGGTGGAGGAGACCCGGCCGGGGGAGTACCTGCCGGTGTATGAGAATGAGAGGGGGACATTCCTTTTCAACTCCAAGGATCTCTGTATGGTGGAATATCTCCCGGAACTGATAGGTGCGGGGATTGACAGCTTAAAGATTGAAGGGAGGATGAAAACCGCCCTGTATGTTGCCACAGTGGCAAGGACTTACCGCAAAGCCATCGACGACTGTATGGAGTCGGTGGAAACCTACCGCAGCAACATGGCTTGGTATAGGGAGGAGATATCCAAATGCACCCACAGGAATTACTGTACCGGCTTTTACTTTGGGAAACCGGACGAGAATACTCAAATATACGACAGCAGTACTTATGTAAACGAGTATAAGTATTTGGGGATGGTGGAATCAAAAAGAGACGGCCTGGCAGGAATCGAACAGAAAAATAAATTTTCCGTGGGCGACCGTATTGAGATTATGAAGCCGGGCGGGGAGAATGTGCCGGTGACTGTGGAGGCAATGTATGACGGAGAGGGGAATGAAGTAGAAAGCTGCCCTCACTCCAGGCAGAATATTTGGCTGAAGCTGTCGGAGGAGGCGGAAGTTTACGACCTGCTGCGTGTGGCTGTGGAAAGCTGTCCGTAAAAAGATAAATTCAGGTATTGCATTTTCATGAAAAGTAGGTTATCGATACCTGGCCGGTGTGTTACAAAACAAATCGAGAAAGGGAGAATAAAGATGAGTCAGGCACTGAATGTGGAAGAGATTTTTGCCAGTAAAGTATTTACCCTCGGGAAGATGAAGGAGAGGCTGCCCAGAAGCGTATACAAAGAGGTTAAAAAGATTATGGAACAGGGCGGCGAACTATCCCCTTCCGCCGCGGATGTGGTTGCCAAGGCAATGAAAGACTGGGCGGTGGAAAACGGCGCTACCCACTATACTCATTGGTTTCAGCCGCTTACCGGGATTACTGCGGAGAAACATGACGCTTTTGTTACCCATCCCGACGAAGAGGGGAAAATGCTTATGGAGTTTTCCGGCAAGGAGCTGATCAAGGGTGAACCGGACGCATCCTCATTCCCCTCCGGCGGCTTGAGGGCTACTTTTGAGGCGAGAGGCTATACCGTATGGGATATCACATCCCCCGCCTTTTTGAAGGAGGATGCTGTGGGAGTGATTCTTTGTATCCCTACCGCATTCTGCTCTTACACAGGGGAGGCCCTGGACAAGAAGACGCCGCTTTTGCGTTCCATGGAGGCAATCAGCCAGCAGGCCCTCCGTATTGTGAGGCTGTTTGGGAATACCGAGGCCACTAAGGTGGTTGCCAGCGTGGGGCCCGAACAGGAGTATTTCCTGGTGGACAGGGCGAAATACTTGCAGCGTGAAGACTTGATCTTTACCGGACGGACGCTGTTCGGCGCGCCTGCTCCCAAGGGACAGGAGCTGGAGGACCATTACTTCGGTACGATCCGCGAGAGGATCGGTTCCTACATGAAGGATTTAAACATTGAGCTGTGGAAGCTGGGCGTGACAGCCAAAACCCAGCACAATGAGGTGGCGCCGGCGCAGCATGAGCTGGCCCCCATCTATGAGACAGCCAATATTGCGGTGGACCATAACCAGCTGATCATGGAGACCATGAAGAAGGTGGCGGGACGCCATGGGTTGACCTGTCTGCTCCATGAAAAGCCTTTTGCGGGAGTAAACGGTTCCGGAAAGCATGACAACTGGTCCCTGGGTACCGACAATGGTGTGAATATGCTGGATCCCGGTGATACGCCAAATGAAAATATACAGTTTCTTCTGGTGCTGGCATGTATTATGAAGGCTGTGGACACCCATGCAGACCTTCTGCGCCAGAGCGCTGCGGACGTGGGGAATGACCACAGGCTGGGTGCAAACGAGGCGCCCCCTGCCATTATTTCCATATTCCTTGGGGAGCAGTTGGAGGATGTGGTAAAGCAGCTGGTGGAAACCGGTGAGGCGGCCCATCTGCTGGAAGGGGGCAAGCTGGAGACGGGTGTCTCCACATTGACTGACCTGGAGAAGGATGCCACGGACAGAAACAGGACTTCACCCTTTGCTTTCACCGGAAATAAATTTGAGTTCCGAATGGTGGGCAGCGCAGACTCCATCGGAAGTCCCAATACCACGTTGAATGCCATTGTGGCGGAGGCTTTCTGTGAGGCGGCGGATATCCTGGAGCAAGCGGAGGATTTTGAGCTGGCCGTTCATGACCTGATCAAGGAATATATGACCAAATATCAGAGGATTGTCTTTAACGGTGACGGCTATTCCGACGAATGGGTGGCGGAAGCGGCCAGGCGTGGCCTGCCCAACATCAAGTCCATGGTGGAGGCGGCAGCGACGCTGACTACCGAAAAGGCCGTAAAACTGTTTGAAAAGTTTGGTATTTTTACGAAAGTGGAGCTGGAGTCCCGGGAGGAAGTTACCTATGAGACTTATTCCAAGTCCATTAACATTGAGGCGTTGACCATGATCGATATGGCGAAGAAGCAGATCCTTCCCGCGGTGATCAAATACACGAAGTCCCTGGCGGATACCGTGATTGCGGTGAAAGAGGCCGGTGCGGACGCGAGTGTCCAGACAGAGCTGTTGAACGAAATATCCGCAAAACTGGCGGAGGCAAAGTCGGCGCTGGTGAAGCTGGAGAAAGCGGGTAAGGAAGCGGCGGATATCAGTGATATTAAGAAACAGGCGTTCTTTTATAAGGATGTTGTCTTCGCCGCCATGGAGGAACTGAGGACCCCTGTGGACCAGCTGGAAATGCTGGTAGATAAGGAGGTATGGCCAGTTCCCACATACGGCGACTTGATCTTTGAAGTATAGTACATTGAATAATTAATTTCTATATATTACACAGGATGATTGCTTCATCTGCAAGGCGGAGGGGGAGGCAGCATTTTGTGGCGCGGGTCACATATAGTTGATTTGTAAAACTGGATTCGCTGCCCGGGAATCTTATTGGTTACAGGTTCGCAATTTCTTTGAGGTCAAAATGGCAGGCATTCATTTCCAGGCCCTTAGAGGCAAATTGTTTAGCCAGTTCGGTTTCGCCTCTTCCCAGATGGCCCAAAGCCGCCATAAGGCAACAGTGCACCCGATTGTTCCTGTTCAGGTCACCCTCAAAGATCAAAAAGTCAGGCAGGGAGACGGCAAAGTATTCAATCTTGATATTGTCGTTTCTGTGTTCATCCGCATATTTAATAAATGCGCCAAAACGGCGTTGGGCCTCTGTGTCCTCGCCCAATGCCTTGAGAGCCAACGCGGCATAGTACATCATCTGAGGGGGTTGGTCGTTGTAGTACATGGCGGAGGATAAATCGAATTCCCCTCTGGCAGCCAGCCTGTAGGCTTCCCGCGAACGCTCCGGATCATTATACAGGGTGCCCAGCAGGTAGTAAATGTCATTGTCCAGATTCCCGATCAGCTTGCCTTCGCCCAGATTATGGGGGTACACGAGGGCCTGCTGCAGGAGGGAAATGGCTTTTTTCCTGTGAAATTCTTCATTTTCCGAGGCCATTCCTGCCCCAAAACCTGCTTTAGAGATCTCCGCCTTTGCCAACTGGATCAGTGCAATGCGGTACTGGGCGGGAATTTTGCCTTCTCCGCCTTCCCAGGGATGGAAATTGTGGCTCATGATTTTCTCATAGCTTTCTTCGCAGCGGCCGCTAAAGTTGAGCAAAGTGATGTATTCCGTGTAGAGATCATCTCGCTTTTCCAGAAGCTCCGGATAAGATTCCATATGGGCGAGGCGGTCTCCGGCGGAGAAGTTCATTGCTTTGTACAGCTGGTCAAGCTCAAAGAAGATTCTGGCATCCTTCGGGTCCAGGGAAAAGGCTTTTTCCAGTGCGGCCTTTGCCCTGTGGGCATCATGAAGCTTATTGTAGTATACAAGGGACAGGTTGCGGTACACAGTGGGGAGAGTGACCTGTTCCGATGCCTGTTCCCAGAGGCGCTGCGCTTCCTCCCAACGGCCCCTGTCATAACAGAGGTTGCCAAGGTAGTAGGCGGCATGGGCGCCCCGGGCGTTTACCGCATTCCGCAGCACGGGGATATCCTCCAGGCGGTTGGGGAAACAGTAAAGGCTGTTTGCAGTCTCTGCCTTCTGCAGTTCCATGCTGTCGTCTGTGAGGAAGTACAGGTAATAGTGCATCATGGGTTCATCCGTATTTGGCGCAAGCCGCAGGATATTTGCAGCTTCTCTGTACAGTCCGGCGCTGCTGTAGCAAAGAGACAACTCGATATAGTTGTGGTTGTCCCCCCGGAGCAGCGCCCGGAACTTCTGGCCCATGGGACTGGCTTGCAGGGAGGAAGCGGAGAATCGGTCTTTTCTGTCCGTGGAGCCGTCTGTTTTGTCTGTGGGAGAATCTTGCGGGGCACCCTCCAAAAGAAGCAGCTCGTAGCAGGCGCCATGATCCAGGGGATCCATGGCAGCAGTCTCCCGGGCAAAGGCGATTGCCTGGCCTGCCTGCCCGGTGAGGCGCAGCAGGGCGGTCTTCAGGGTTCTGGCTTTCAGGTTATGGGAACCCTTTGCAAGGGACTTCTCCAGGTAATCCAATGCTTCATGATAGCTGCCTTTTCCCGCGGCAATGCAAGCTAACTGATAAAATCCTTTATCTTGCATATTACCGTCCCAGACGGATTTGTAAAAAGCGTCGAAGGCTTCTTCCGTTTTTCCCTGGGATTTCAGTGCCAACCCAAGGTTAAAATAGGGTTCGCAGTCATAGGGGTTGGGGTTTTTCCAGGTGGAGGAGCGTAGGGCCTGGCGGAAATATGCTTCGCTTTCGGTGAAACATCCTTTATTATATAAATATTTTCCGTAACCGTTGTTCAGGCGGATATCGCTCTGGTCGCGCCTTAACCCTTCCAGGTAATAATCCTCCGGGGAGCAGGTGGCATGCCGATACTGCTCCAGGTGGGTGGCAGCCAGAAACAGCTTTTCCGTGGTTTCCAGGGCACACGGTTCCGGGAGCGCTTCCGCGGGAGCCGGGATGGGGGCGTCATAATCGGCGGGAGTGTAACAGAGAATCTCCCTGCCTGCTTTGCGCACGATAACGGACAGATCCCGGAGGGACTGCTTCCCTGGCCGTAAATCCCTGCCTTGGTCCCTGCCGGCGGAGGATGCGCCGGCTGCATTGCATTTGAACCCATCCTGGGTGATGCCTGATCCGTCCATATGGCCTTGGGCCTTTGGGATCATTTGCCCCGGTATGGGAACGGCATCCCGGAAGGCCGCCCGGGGGGTAAGCTCTAACCGGCGTGAATATATCACATTCCCGTGAGAGAGGAGTTCAATGGAAATATCCCCGGACTCCACAGGGGAATAGAGGGTAAGCACTGCCTTCTCTTCCTCGAATTCCAGATTGAGTACGGCTTCCGTGGAGGCATTCTTTACCGCGCCTGCCTCTTTGTAGGGCATAAAATACTGTACAAAGCTTTTCTCCTCATAAGGTTTCAGGTAGGTGAAATCAGGCTGGTTGTCTGTGAACATGCCTGTCATCAGCTCAATGTAAGGACCGTTTTCGTCGGTGAGATTGCGGTCCCAGGCCCTTCCAAAATCTCCGTTTCCCCAGGTCCACTGCTTTTTGCCGGGGGACACATGATGGTCGGCAATGTGCAGCAGTCCGGCTTTTTTGGAGTAATCGTAATTCCCTATAAAATCAAAGTCGGAATGGTATGCCATATAGGAGGTGGGCACGGGTATGTTTTTATAGCGCGAAATGTCCGTACCGGGGGCGTAGTTTACTTTATAATAAATACCCTCCGCAATTGGGAATTTGGAAACGTCCCGTTTGCCGTGATCCATGACGGCGGTCACGTCGGGAGGGAAGACTGACTGGGTATGGTCATTGACGGCTACCGCAGGATTGGCCCACCATAAAAAGGTCTGGGGTCTGTCGGTGGGGTTATAGACCTGGCCCTTTATCTCCAGATAGGCTCTGTGGGGATATAGGGTAAAACCCGCCATGCCTTTGGTATGGAACATCTTTTCGATTTCCCCTGTCCAGACGGTGACGGATCCGTCCCCATGCTCTTCTATGGTCCAGTCCACCGGATCGAAGGTGGAAGGCCTGTGGTGCTGGGGCCAGTTAAATTCAATGCCGCCGCTGATCCATGGCCCCGCCAGGCCTACAAGGGCCGGTTTGACCACTTCGTTGTAATATACGGCGTCATATCCGTTGGTCTTGTCGTAAAGCCTCTGGATGCGGCCGCCCAGTTCCGGGAGGATCATGACCAGGAGATAATCATTTTCCAGGAAAATTGCGTTGTATTCATGGTCGGTTTTCACATCCGCTACGCCTTCGCATACGGGGTGGGGATATACCCGGCCGCTGGAACCCTGATAGACACGCTTTTCCAGGAACATGGGGTTCTTGTCGTATTCTGCGATCTCGTAGGTGGGAATGGTTACTTTTTGCTGCCGGACGGTTACTTTGTTTGGTTTGTTCATCTGGTATCCTGACCTTTCTGTGTGGTTTCCTTTAAGGGCGTCTCGTGCATCAACTAAACTTCCAAAGATTTGGTCATGGTGGTGCAGCAGGCTGCTTGGCAGTTAAGCCAGGTTCCGGCTGCCTGTCGTTGTCTACGTTTGCGGAGGATGACTGAGTTGACTATGGATATTATATCTCGTTTGCATGGAAAGGGGAGTAAGGAATATTGCTGGAAAATAGGAAATAATTGCTGGAACTGTGTTTTCTGCTCCGATTTGTGCTATACTGTTTTAAAAGGGGACAATTTATGGAATGGAGGAAGCATATGGAAAAGCTGATGGAAGCATATCATAAAAAACTGGATAACTATTATGATCCGGACGGAAGGTTAACACAGTATCCGTCTAAAAAGCCCATGCGCATCATTGCTCTTATTAAAATTGCGGAGCAAATAGAGATTGGCAGAAAGTATACGGAAAAAGAGATCAATGAGATCATTCGGCAGCAGATCGCGTTTGGCGATGTGGAATTGGTTCGAAGGGAGATGTACCAGTATAAATTCCTTGGAAGGCTACGGGACGGTTCGGAGTATTGGGCGGAAAATGATTGGAGGAATGCGTACAGGGAGTACACAGAGGAGGAACAGTCTTGAACCCTGCCTGTGCGTATGGTAAAATTTAATACGGAAGTGTTTGCGCGGCGTAGACGCGGCACAGGAAATGTTCCAGAGAGGAGATATGCGGTTATGTTTGGCTTGTTTGGAAAGGGAAAGAATCCGGAGGAGCTGCTGGAGGTATGCCTGAAGAAAAAGGATTGGGATGGCCTTGCCAGGGTATATTATGACCTTGGGGTTGACGCCATGGAGCAGGGTGACCTGAATAAGGCTGTTTTGTGGCTGCACAGGGCAGATACGGTTTACAGCGCCAGTGATGAGGTCTACGAACATGTAAGCAAAAAGCGGCTTTTCCATGAGGACATTGTGGATGACTGTTCCGACCGTATCGGGACGCTGGAAGAGGCTTCTTTAATTTACAATGACATTCTTGCCGAGGCAGAGGAGAAGGCGGAGGAATTGAGTGATATGCAGGTCAGAGTGTGGGGACTGCTGTCCGTTGCCCGTCTGGTCCGCCTGGGAGAACGCCTGGCCGGGATTCCCGGCTGTGAGGTACTGGGGGAACTGGAATGGGTTGTGGATACCATGCTGAAATCCTTTCAGGTGGCAATTTCCCAGGAAGAATATAACCAATTGATGGAGATATGCAATGCCCTGTACGAGCTGGGTGACTCGGAGGCTTTCTATGCGGACAATCAGATTGATGTCCCCGGCAGTGCGCCTTTTCAGGCCTTTGACTTAAACGGGATGTTGGTGCTACTGGAGCTGAACGGCTTTCTGGATGGGCACCTGCGTCTGTTGGGTGCATTGAGCCAGGGCATGGAGCCGCCCTCTGCGGAAAGCAGTATTGTAAGCTGCGCTTTGCTTCCTGACTATTATGTCCGCACCGGTGCGGGAAAACCGGAAGATGTGCCTCAGATAAAAGCGGAACTGGGCCGTATAGCAGATGACTATGAATTTATCCGTTCCGGTATCACCTGGGAGCAGGTAGCTCAGAGGATGGATGAGTATAAGGCGTTGGATATATTGCTGTGATTGTGAACGGCAAGTGCCGGAGTGTGGCGGATTTTCTGAAGCCATGCCCCGGCATTTGTCGGCTCCGTCTGGTCATCTCTTCCGGTGGAGCGCGGATTTTTCGTGGGCAGACAATGAAGTCAGGAAGGGAGAAGAACAGCATGGGAAAATACGATGAAAAGATAGCGGATGCTTCGCTTTGGATCACAGCCACGCCCTCCCCGGTGGCACAGACGCTCCCTTTTTATGCCGTGGAGGCGGGGCATTTTTACGGCCAAAGGGGGTATCTGGTGGAACGGCAGTGCCACAACAGCTATCTGCTGCTTTTTACACTGACAGGACAGGGAAGGGTGAATGCGGGGAATGCGGAGCTGCTGCTGGAGGAAGGGCAGGCAGTGGTGCTGGACTGCCGGCGGTATCACAGATATGCTGCGGAGGGGGACAACTGGGAGTTTGTGTGGATTCATTTCAGGGGGAGCGGGGCGGAGGCTTTCCGGCAGCTCCTCTATCCCGGGGAGATCGCGGGCATCCTGGTATATGACAGGCCAGCCTTTCGGGAAAGGCTGGAGACCATTCTGGCACTGGCAGCCAGAAACGATACCAGAGGCGTCGCCGAACTGTCCCTGAAAATGCATGGCTTGTACCATATGCTGCTTCTGTCAGTCCTGGAAAGCGAACAGGGGGGGCAGAGGGAAGAACACAATGCATATATTTCACAGGCAGTTGCATTTATAGAAGGACATTATGGAGAGAATATTACGGTGGAAGATATCCTGCAGGGTATTCCGGTCTCGAAATATCATTTTATCCGTATGTTTGGCCGGGCCATGGGCATTACGCCTTACAGTTACCTCACTGCCTACCGCATCAGCCGGTCCAAAGAGCTTCTCCGGACTACGGATCTGGCCGTGGCCGAAATCGCTGCCTTATGCGGTTTCCAGGATACCAGCAACTTTATCGCCCAGTTCAGGAAACGGACGGGGCAGAAGCCGCTGCAGTACAGGAGAGATTTTTCGGCGGCACAGCGGCAGATGGGGAAAAAGAGATGAAACCCTGTGGGGGCACAACAAATAAGAGCCACGCTATATTGAAAAACAGATAATTTTATGATATTATTTTAACAACTTACATATAGCAATGCCATGGACGGATAGGGCGGACAAAGGAGGCATAGAATGAGTGAGATGATGGAGTTCTCCCACAGGGAAGAATTCAGGAAATGGCTTGAGGTACATTGCCAGTCAAATGACGGTATCTGGATCTTATTTGGCAAAGCCGGCGGGCCGAAAACAATAAAAGCGGGGGAAGCGCTGGAAGAAGCGCTCTGCTTTGGCTGGATTGACGGACAGATGCAAAGCATTGACGATAAAACATACAAGAAATACTTTTCCATGCGCAGGGAGAAGAGCAAGTGGTCGGAGAAAAATAAGGCTTTGGCCCAAAGCCTTGAAGAACGGGGACTTATGACTGACTTTGGAAGAAGGAAAATAGAAGAAGCCCAAAAAAACGGTCAGTGGTACGCCCCAAACCCCATGGCGGTAACAGAGGAGCAGATTGCACAGGTATCCGCATTGTTGGATGGATATGAACCTGCCTGCACTAATTTTCTGGCCATGCCTTTATCGGTAAAAAAGACTTATACGCGGGCGTATTTTGACGCAAAAACGGATGCCGGAAGGAAGAAACGTATCGCCTGGATGGTGGATAGGCTCAACAAAAATTTAAGACCCATGTAATGGACTTATAAGTTTGAAAATCCCGAAATATAAGGTATTGCAGCCAGTAAAAATGAAATAGCATTTAAGACCGCTAAACCGGAGGATGAGTAATGGAGCAGATTTATATCACTAAATTATCAATTCAAAAGGTCAGACATTTAAAAAATATTACAATCCCTTTGTCAGAAGGCCATATTAAACATTTGATACTGACCGGAAAAAACGGCAGCGGGAAGACAAGCGTGGTGGAAGCGCTTGCGGAGTATTTGAAGCAAGCAGTTACAAATGTTTTTTTTGACGACATGGAAGCATGGTTGTCCGAGGCTCAAATGAGCAGGGATGAAGCGCTTCAAAATGGAGCGGAAGAATCGGAAATCATAAGGCTGGAAAAAGATGTTTCTGACAGAGAAGCCAAACTGACCCGAACCAGAAGAGGCCTGAGCATACAGTTTAATCAAAGCACGAAAAGCCTTTTGGCATTAAAAGAAAAGTACCATTATGTTCTGGCCTGTTACAGAGCTGACAGGATATTTGAGGCGACCCAACCCAGGCATGTAGAAAAGGTGGAGTTAAAAGATGATTATTTGCTGTCAGACTTTCCACGGACTGATTTTATAAAATATCTGCTGGACTTGAAAATGACAGAGGCGCTGGCCAGAAACAATCAGAAAATAAAAAAGGCGGATGAAATACAAGGCTGGTTCAAAAAGCTTGAAGATCTCTTAAAAAAAGTATTTGATGACGAGACGGTAGCGCTGATATTTGATGAGGATACGTTCCAATTCCACATTTCACAGCAGGGAAAGGAACTGTTTGACTTTAATACATTGTCCAGCGGCTATCAGGCAGTACTGGATATCATACTGGATATCATGATGCGGATGGAAAAACAGACACAGCGTACCTTTGACTTTAAGCTGCCGGGGATTGTGTTGATTGATGAGATTGAGACACATCTTCACCTGGAACTGCAGAAAAATATCATGCCGCTACTGACCAGCCTGTTTCCCAACATTCAATTTATCGTGACTTCCCATTCGCCCTTCATATTGAACAGTCTGGAAAATGCGGTCATCTATGACTTGGAGAATAATGTTTTGGTGGAAAACGGATTAGGCAATGTGCCCTATGACGGCATTGTGGAAGGGTATTTCAGGACGGATAAGCTTTCAGGCATTTTAAAAGAAAAGTTTATGCAATATAAAAATCTTGTGGGAAAAGACAACATTTCAGATGATGAGCTGAGTGAGATTGCGGAGTTGGAACTGTATCTGGATGAAATCCCGGATTACCTTGCGCTGGGAATTTCGACGGAATATCAGAGGCTGAAGCTGGAATTTATGAATCGGGAGGATATCGATGGTTAAAGTAGAACGTTCTTTTCCGGCTCCCGCATCGCTTGCTGAAGAAGCAAAAAAGGTGAATGGAAAGTATGACAGGCAGGATGTAATAGAACGGTTGAGACAGGACTTTCATAATAAATGTTATATCTGTGAAATGAAAGGATTGCAGGATCCTAACGTGGAACATTTGCTTCCACATAAATCCGGAAAATATCAGGATAGAAAATATGACTGGGAAAATCTCTTCTGGTCATGCGGCCACTGTAACGGAATAAAAAACAGCAGCAAATATGATGAAGGGATAATAGACTGTTGTAATACAGATCCGGAGAGGTATCTGCATTTTCGGATGGAGGGCAGTAATGTGGCAATATCTGTGTCCGATCCGAAGGATGAGATACTGAAACGGACAGCACAGCTGGTCGTGGAGACTTTTTCCATGAAAAATACAGGTATGAGGACATATACCAGTGACATAAGATGGAAGCTGCTTCAAAAGGAGATGAATCTATTGTACAGACAGCTGGAAAGAGTACATAATGGTTCCGGATCAAAGACAGCGGTCAGGACGCTGCGCAGCCTGCTGAGACGGGAATCCGCTTTTGCTGCATTTAAAAGGAGCTATGTAAGGGATCACGCTGCAGAATATCCGGAATTACAGCAGTATGTAGCTTTAGAGGATCAGTAACAGGCTGGAAAACAAGACATTTAAAAAGGGGACTGCATGTGAATAAAGATGGTGCAGTGTTGCTGGATTCCGGCATAAGCCAGAGTTTATGATCATGAAACTACAGCGAGGATGAGCCACATGAGATGGGACTATCTATTTGACAAACAAATATTGGAACAGGGCAGGGAATATTTTCAGAATGGCTGTGTAAGGGGGCTTATGCATAGAGGGTCTACCTACCAGGCCAAGGTAACAGGCTCCAGGAAGCATGATGTGGAGGTATATCTGACAGACAGGGTTCACCCCCGACTTTACTGCGATTGCAAAGAGGCTTCCTATAACGGCTGCTGCAGGCACACGGCGGCGGTGCTGTATGCCATAGCGGAGGAAGAGGAGAGGGGAACGGCATCTGCTGCGGAAAGCAGGCGTAAGAAGGAAGACAACGCGCCCAGAAGGATATACCCCTTTTCCCACAGATGGACAATCTGGGACGGGGATGAAGCGGCAACGGAGGCAAAGGGAAGGGATTCGGAAGAATATGAATATTTTGACCTGCGGGAAATGACAAATAATTTAATCTTTTATGAAGATTCCTGCCAGGCTGCCAGGGAAATGACAGAGAAAGGTGAGATCACCCTTGAGAGCCTGCGGATCGGCTACCCCAACAAGCTGGGGGCCAATGAGATGATGGGGATTGCCGAAGGGGCCATCCGCCCGGGAAAAGATAAGGAAGCAACGGGATGGGCCAGGGTCTGCTTTGACAAAAACACCATTCACTATGCGGAGTGTGGGGTAAAGAAGTGTTATTACAGTTACCATAGTGCCCAGAGCCAGTATAGTTACATCCGTCCTCCCCGAAGGGAGGAATCCCGGCCCTGCGTCCACATCATCGGAGTGCTGCTTCTGCTGCAGAAGAGGCTGCGGGAGGAGGCTCTGGGGGATGCAACGGACAGTTACGCCCAGAGAATGCTTTTAGATTTTCGCAATCTGAGGGCCTGGAGCAGTGCGGAGGATGAGCCGGATAAGGTTTCCCGCATTATGCTGGAACCTTTGCTGGAATTGGACTATGACGGATTAAAGCTGGGCGTCAGAATCGGAAAGGACAGGCTGTATCAGGTAAAAAGCCTGCCCTCGCTTGTGGCCGGGGTGGAAGCGAAGGAGCCGATGAAATTCGGGACAAAAGCAGAGATCGATTTTTCCACCGCGCGCTTTGACGGGCATTCGGAAAAGTACTATCACTATTTGCGGCAGGTTATCACAGAAGAATGCAGAAGGGGGAAGTATTTCGAACAGGGTTTCCGTTATAACGGAGGCACTGCGGAAACGATTAAGGCAAGGATTTCCCTTTACGGGCGGCGTCTGGACGATTTTTTTGATTTGGCCAGTGGGGAGAAGCTTAATTTCACAGACAAGAGAGAAGGAAGACCGCGGAAGGCCATGCTGCAGTTTCGGGAAGCGGATCCCAATATTGAGTTTGCCATAACCAAGGAAACGGATGAAAAAGGCATTTTCCAGGGAGTCCGCATAAAGGGAAGCATCCCGAAGCTGTTGGAGGGACTGCGTTATCAGTACTATTTTTCGGAGGACTGCCTGAATCGGATCAATCCGGAAAAAATGGAAAATCTGCAGCCTCTTCTGGATATGGCGGAAAACGGGAAGATATCCATGCAGATTGGCCGCAGATACCTGTCGGAATTTTATTACCGTGTCCTTCCGATGTTAAAGGAATACGCTTCCGTCACGGAGCAGGACACGGAGGCGGTGCAGAAGTATCTTCCGCCGGAAGTGGAATTTATTTTCTACCTGGATGCGGAACAGAAGAATGTCATCTGCCGGGCAGGGGCCGAATACGGAGATGTGGAATGCGATGTCATGGACTGGCTTGACAGTGGGGCGAAAAAGGAGCGTTTCCGTGACATGGAGAGGGAGCTTGAGACGCTGGATTGTTTGCGGCAGATGTTCCCGGAAATGGATATGGAGAAGAGGTTTTTCCATTGTGGCGGAGATGTTGACTGCATATATTCCATTCTGGAAAGCGGCATCGGGGAACTGATGCGGCACGGGGAGGTGCGGACCACGGATAGTTTCCGGCGTCTGCGTATCCGCAAGGCAGTGCCGGTGACGGTAGGCGTTTCCGTGGGGAGCAGCATTATGGACCTGGAGATACATTCGGATGAGCTGAGCCAGGAGGAACTGCTGGAAATCCTGCAGAATTACCGCAGGAAGAAAAAGTATTACCGCCTCCAAAACGGCGATTTCCTGAACCTGGAAGAGCAGAGCCTGGAGGAGCTTGCCTCCATGCTGGATGCCATGCACATCTCCCCGAAGGAATTTGTAAAAGGAAAAATGAAGCTGCCCCTATACAGGGCGCTTTATCTGGATAAAATGCTGGAACAGTGTGACAGCATATATGCCAACCGGGATACACATTTTAAGAAGCTTGTGAAAAATTTCAAGACCATAGAGGATTCCGATTATGAACTTCCCCGGACTCTGAAGCCTGTCATGCGCAAGTATCAGAAGCATGGCTACCGTTGGCTGCGCACGCTGGAGAGCAGCGGTTTCGGCGGCATCCTGGCGGATGATATGGGACTGGGGAAAACCCTGCAGGTGATAGCGGTGCTTTTGGCGGCAAAAAATGAGGGCAGGCTGGACTGCTCTGATGCGGAAGGGCAAAAGCAGCCTGCGCTGATCGTTACGCCTGCCTCATTGGTTTACAACTGGCAGGAAGAGTTTGCACGGTTTGCACCGGAGATCTCCGTGGGTATGATTGTGGGGAATCAGATACAGCGGCGCGAGATCCTGGACAGATATCAGGCCTGGGATGTGCTGCTGACTTCTTACGATTTGCTGAAAAGGGACATTGCCGATTATGAGGGCAAACAGTTTTCCTATCAGGTGATTGACGAGGCCCAATACATTAAGAACCATTCTACGGCCGCGGCGAAGTCCGTGAAGCTGATTCAAAGCAGAGTGCGGTATGCGCTTACGGGGACACCCATCGAAAACCGACTGAGCGAGCTGTGGAGCATCTTCGATTATCTCATGGCAGGCTTCCTTTACGGGTATGAAACCTTTAAAAAGGAGCTGGAGACGCCTGTGGTAAAAAATCAGGATGAGGATGCCTCAAAACGCCTGAAAAGAATGGTTTCCCCTTTTATCCTGCGCAGGTTAAAAGGGGATGTGCTGAAAGACCTCCCCGAGAAGATGGAAGAAACTTACTATGCGAAAATGAACGAGAAACAGCAGAGGCTGTACGACGGGCAGGTCGTCCATATGCGGGAGATGTTGGCAAAACAGACGGAAGAAAATTATAAGAAAAACAAAATCCAGGTGCTTGCAGAGCTTACGAAGCTGCGCCAGATCTGCTGTGACCCGTCGCTGCTTTACGAAGACTTTGACGGGGAGTCGGCAAAGAGGACTGCCTGTATCGACTTGATCCGGAGCGCCATAGAGGGCGAGCACAAGATCCTGTTATTTTCACAGTTCGTCTCCATGCTGGAGCTTTTGGAGAAGGAGCTTATAGAGAACCGGATCCCCTACTATAAGATTACCGGCGAGACGGAGAAGGCAAAACGGGTGGAATTAGTGCGGGATTTTAATGGGGATGACACTCCGTTGTTCCTGATCTCCCTGAAGGCAGGGGGAACCGGCCTGAATCTCACCGGAGCGGATATTGTGATTCATTACGATCCATGGTGGAACCTGGCGGTACAAAATCAGGCTACGGACAGGGCGCACCGTATCGGACAGACGAAGGTGGTCTCCGTCTATAAGCTGATTGTCAAGGACTCCATAGAAGAAAAGATCCTCCGCCTGCAGGAGGAGAAGAAGAACCTGGCGGAGGAGATACTAAGCGGGGAGAATGGCGGCATTATCAATATGAGCCGGGAGGATCTGCTGGAACTTTTAGGGTAAAAAGATAAAAAGCCGCCACACACTATTTGGCACATGCCCGGAAGGTGTGCTGTTTTTTAGGAAGCATGGCGGCGCTTGTCAATGGCTATTATAAAAAAGGCAGGAAAAATGTATGAAAGTGAGCTGACGCAGGTGGGCTCACTTTTTTTAGATATTTTTGATTCTCTTAAGCCATGGAGATAAAATACCTGATTCTCTTAAGTTTTATTTAAAATTTATGAAGAATAATAAATATTTATTGAAAATCAATAAAAATATATTGACATTCACAATTAATACTGATATATTTGCTCTACTGGGAAATAATAGAAAATAACGCTCCCAATCAGGGCATGTAAAGCTTAACCCCAAACTGTATGAAAGTGAGGCAGATATGACAGGGAAAAGTAAAGAGCAGGCAGCAGGATTAGAGAAAAGGCAGCGTCTCACTGTCTGGACGAAATACTTTTTAGATTTTATGTTTTATGCAGGGATTCTAGTGACAATATCTCTGCCTCTCAGCATCCATTGGATCGGCAGCTATCTTCCCCAATTTGAGCAGCATTACGGAATCCTACTGGTGATCTACTTTATTCTTGGGGTCTCCGCTGTTCTTTTGATCCATGAGCTGCGGCGGATATTTTGCACGGTGCTGGCCAGGGACTGCTTTGTGCAGGAAAATGTAGGGAGCCTGCGTCGGATGGGGACGATCAGTTTCTTTATCGTAGTTATGGGTATGGTCCGCTGCGCCGTCTGCTTTACGATTGCCATGGCGGTAGTGATTTTTGTATTTGTTATTGCCGGGTTATTCAGCAAAGTGCTTGCCTGTGTCTTTGAGGAAGCCGTGCGGTACAAGGAAGAAAATGATATGACGATATAAGCAGCCGGCAACAACACCGCAAATGAACGCGGAGACGAGGAGAGAACGAAATGTCGATCATTGTAAATCTGGATGTGATGATGGCGAAGCGTAAAAAGGGTCTGACTGAGCTTGCCAACGAGGTGGATATTACTCTGGCAAACCTTTCCATACTGAAAAACAATAAGGCAAAGGCAGTCCGTTTTACTACCCTGGAGGCTGTCTGTAAAGCATTGTCATGTCAGCCGGGTGACATTCTGGAGTATGTGGAAGACACCGGGCCATCAGACAAAGGGGATACGGACGGAGATTGTGGATAATCTGCCGGATGTAAGTTGCGGCAGTAGCAAAGCAAGAAAAGGAGAACAGATATGAGTGACAGGAATCAGGATCAGGAAGTATGGGCAGAACCGTGTCAGATTCAGCCATCGGATGCGGCCAACGCCAACTTGAAGCAGCCGGAAACAAGCATAGATGCAGGCCCGCAGCCATCCGGAGCGGGTGCACACACAGGTACGCAATCGCCCGGAACAAGTTCGCAGCCATCCGGGGCAGGCGCATATGCAGGCCCACAATCGCCTGGGTCAGGTCCGCAGCCGTCCGGAGCGGGCGCACACACAGGTACGCAATCGCCCGGAACAGGCCCACATTCGTCCGGGTCAGGCCCACAGCCGTCCTGGGCAGGCGCGTACACGGGCGTGCAGCAACCCGGAAGCGCAGCATATTACACGGCAGGTACATCTCCGTCCATACAGCAGCCGGGGCAGTTCGTCCCTTATCCTGTGGTACAGAACATGGCAAAACGCAGGGAGACGGAAGAAACCGTTAAGTTAAAGGAAAACTACCATTTCTTTGGCCCTGCATCTTTCTGCTATGCAGTGTTTTACACCTTTTGCATGTTCCGGAACGGATCGGGGGTGACCTACCCTTTTTTCGTCGCAGGCAGTCTCTTGCTTTTGTGCTTATCTTTATCAAAGTTGG
>ERZ808040.327-NODE-327-length-44019-cov-7.422603_pt1 | contig 44019 bp, 41 predicted proteins | sample MGYA00380191_ERZ808040 | MGnify/ENA primary metagenome ERZ808040 (study PRJEB31490, sample SAMN06133395) | mouse gut metagenome | isolation source: J6 | host: mice | place: China: Chengdu | collected 2015-05 ...
TCCGTTATTCCTTGCCCGCTTTTCCCGCCCCGCATTTAGCCCCTGGACTGCCTGTGAAAATAAATTCCCGCGGAGCCGGCCGGCAGCCAGATCCATTGATCCATTCTTATATTTTCTTGCAGCAGGCGATTGCCAGAGCTCCAGGGCCAATATGGCAGGCAACGCTCAATGAAAGGGGATCGATGTGGATGTCGAAACCTGGGAAGACTTCCAGCAGTTCTTTTTTTAATATCTCTGCTGCCTCCGCATTATGGCTGTGAGCGATCTGTAACCACATGTTGTCTTTATCCGCGCCCCCAAAACGATTGATCATATCGTTTTTAATGGCATTTGTCATAATCGTCTTTCCCTGGCTGGTGGTTCTCGCTTTTGCGAAAGCATCCAGCTTATCGCCTTGTATCTGCAATACCGGCTTCAGCCTTAGCAGCGTTCCAAGCGCCGCCGCTGCCGGCGTGATCCTTCCGCCTTTTTTCAGGTAATAAAGTGTATCCAGCATAATATAAATACTGGAGTTGAATTTATCTGCTTCTAAAAAGTCTTTGATCTCTTCCGCGTTTTTTCCGTCTTCCGCCAATTTGAGCGCATCCAGCGCCGACTGTCTCTGGGTCACGGATATTCTTTGGTTATTAACCACCTGCACCTTTCCTTCATAATCCTGTGAGAGCATAATCGCGCTCTGGCAGGAACCCGATAATCCGCTGCTCATCGGAATATGCACGATTTCATCGTATTCTTTGAGCAGTCCGTCCCATAAGTTCATGACCGATTCCGGGGAGGGCTGGCTCGTCACCACATGGTCTCCGTTTTCCAGCATCCGATAAAATTCATCTTGTGTCAGGTTAATATCTTCAAAATAAGTTTCTTCATTCACCATAAAAGGCATGGGCAGCACATGAATGCCAAGTTCCTTCGCCTGATTCTGCGTAATCCCGCTGTTACTGTCCGTTACAATCGCAATCTTTGCCATTATTCTGTACCGTACTGCATCCGCAGCACTTCTCCTTTCCACCCGCTTTTATCCTGTTTTGCCCGGTAAAATGCCGACGCTACACAATATCTTACCGTCAGATTGTCCGAAAGTCAACCGCATTCCATAGATTTTCCATATACTTTCCAAGCATTGCATGTTCCGGTTTTTCCAGCCCTTCATCTTCTTCCAACACTCTGTCCGCATACTCCCCCGCCGCTTTCAGAAGATCCGCATCCTGGTAAATATCTCCGATTTTAAAATCCATCAATCCGCTTTGGCGTATCCCGAACAGATCACCCGGGCCGCGCATTTTCAAATCCTCCCCTGCAATATAAAAGCCGTCGTTGGAATGATTTAAAATCTCCAGTCTGTCAAAGCATTCTTTTTTACCCGATCCATTGATAAAAATACAATATGACTGGCTCTCCCCCCTGCCGACACGGCCCCTGAGCTGGTGAAGCTGCGCCAAGCCGAACCGTTCCGCATTTTCCACCATCATCACCGTAGCATTGGGAACGTTGATCCCCACTTCGATCACCGTGGTAGAAACCAGAACGTCGATATTATGGGCTCCATATTCTTCCATAATTTTATTTTTATCCGCCGGGCGCATCTTTCCGTGCAGACAGGCCACTTGTATCTCCGCCGGCAATACGCTTTTCAGCTTTTCCGTATAGGAGACCGCATTTTCCACCCCTTCCATCTCCCCCTCTTCTACCATCGGGCATATGACATAGATCTGATGCCCCATCCGCACTTCCTTTTCTATAAAACGATATGCCTTGTCCCTGTATTCCGTCCCCACCACACAATTCTTAATGGGCAGTCTGTTAGCGGGCAGTTCATCTACAATGGAAATGTCCAGATCCCCATAGAGAATGAGCGCCAGCGTCCTTGGTATCGGCGTTGCGCTCATTACCATCACATGCACACCCTCGCCTTTTCCTGCCAGCCTCTCCCTTTGCCTCACGCCGAACCGGTGCTGTTCATCCGTCACCACCAGCGCCAGATTTTTATACTCCGCCTTTTCCTGTATCAAAGCATGGGTGCCGATCACCACGTTCGCTCTTCCGCTCCTTATTTCCTCATAAGCTTCCCTCTTTTCCTTCACCGTCATGGAACCCGTCAAAAGCATCGGGTAAAACGGAAGCCTGTATTTTTCCGTCAACTCCTTCATTGCCTCATAATGCTGCAACGCCAATACTTCCGTCGGTGCCATCATAGCCCCCTGATAGCCGTTGGATACGCACATCAGCAGCGCAAGAAACGCAAGTATGGTCTTTCCTGATCCCACATCGCCCTGAATCAGCCGGTTCATCACCTTATCGCCCGAAAGATCCTTTTTTATTTCCTTCCACACTTTAAGCTGTGCTGCCGTCAAAGAATAAGGCAGGGCTTCTATCAGTCTTTCGGCCTGGGCCGTCTCCATCATCGGATAACCGCTTTTCAGCTCCTTGTTATGATCCTTGCACCTTCGCAGCGCCATGAGAAAGAAAAAGAATTCATCAAAAACCAGCCGCCGCCTCGCCTCCAGCATGCCTACATAATCCGAAGGAAAATGAACCGTTTCCACCGCCTGGCGGTATGGCATAAGGCGCTGTTCTTCCCTGATCCATGCCGGCAAAGGATCTTCTTTCCAATCCAAAAGAGTCAATGCCTGTCTGACTGCCTTTGTCACCATATGATTCGTCAGGCCGGCCGTAAGCGGATATTTCGGCTGTAATACGCCGGTCAAGCCGGCATACTCCTCCGGTTTGTAAATCTTCGCCTGTTCCATTACCAGCTTTCCGTTTTTTTCCTGTAAAATCCCTCGGAATATATAAAAACTTCCTTTTTTCAATATATTTTTTACATAAGGCATATTAAAATAAGTCATAAAGACCTGTCCCGTTCCGTCTTTGATGACAAAGTTCATAACGGTTAGATTCCGCACCTTTTTTGATGCCATATTCCCCACCAGACAAGCCCTCACCGCACAAAGTTCCCCCGGAACAGCATCGCTGATGGAAAGCGGAGCGGAAAACATCTCATAGTCTCTTGGATAATTCCGAAGCAGCCCCCCTACATTTTTGACATCCAGCTTATAAAATAAGCGGGCGGTCTTCTCCCCGACCCCTTTGATCTGAATAATATCTGTACGCTCGTCCATAACTTTCGCATCCACTTTCTTTCTCTCTAAAATGACAATATTGTAATAGGAAAAAAGGACGGCTCCCCGTCCTTCTCCTTTTGATATATCATCATTTATTCTGCTGAAACTATATAATAGTAAATCGGCTGTCCGCCATATTGCAGTTCCACATCGCATCTCGGATACCGTTCCTCGACTCTGTCTTTCAACTCTCCTGCCGTTTCCTCCGAAACTTCGGAACCATAATAGATACTGATCAGTTCTTTATCGTCTTCCATCATATCCTCTATCATACGGAAAGTCACTTCCATCATATCCGTACCATTGGATAAAATACCGCTGTCACCGATCCCCATATAATCGCCCTGTTTGATCTCCTTATCGTCGATCATAGTATCCCTTACCGCATAAGTCACCTGTCCGGTACGAACCGACTTGATCTCTTCCGACATCGTATCCGTATTTTCTTCCACGGACAATTCGGGCACATAATTAATGACTGCCGTAATTCCCTGAGGAACTGTTTTGGTCGGTATTACGATGATTTTTTTATCTTCTACCATATGTGATGCCTGATCTGCCGCCAAGATAATATTTTTATTATTCGGAAGAATAAAAACGGTGTCCGCATTGACTTTTTCCACGGCGTCCAGCATATCCGCCGTGCTGGGATTCATCGTCTGGCCCCCTTCAATAACGTAATCCACGCCAAGGCCTTTGAAAATCTCCTGAATTCCGTCTCCTGCGGAAACGGCAATAAAGCCTACCTCTTTCTTCGGCATCTCTTCCGGCTCCGCAGCTTCTTTTCTCTGCTTTTCTGCCATTTGAAACAGTTTTTCCTGATGTTCCAGCCTCATGTTGTCAATCTTCATATTCGAAAGAGCGCCGTACTTTAATGCCTTTTGAATTGCCATACCAGGGTCGTTGGTATGTACATGTACTTTTACTACATCCTCATCCGCAACTACCACAATCGAATCACCGATCGATTCCAAATATGCCTTAAAATCCATCTCCTGCTTGATGTTGAAATTCCTACTCAACATAATAATAAATTCCGTGCAGTAACCGAATTTGATATCGGCCTGCGCCTGTGCATCCATATTAACCGATGTGGCGGATGTTGACGACTTCACGTCGGAAAGCTTAAAATCGATTTCCTTTCCAAGAAAAGCTTCATAAGCGCCTTTCAACACCTGCATCAAACCTTGTCCGCCAGAATCCACTACTCCCGCCTGTTTCAATACAGGAAGAAGATCCGGTGTTTTCTCCAACACTTCGTCCGCATACTTTATAACCTCGTCAAAAAATACCGTCAGATCTTCCTCACCGCGGTCTGCTAATTCCCTGGCCTTCTTGGCTCCGCCTTTGGCAACCGTCAGAATCGTGCCCTCCTTTGGCTTCATAACCGCCTTATAAGCAGTTTCCACCGCTTTATCAAAAGCATCGGCCAGAATCTTTACATTTAATTCCTCATAGTCCCTTACCCCTTTGGTAAAGCCCCTGAAGAGCTGGGATAAAATAACCCCTGAATTTCCCCTTGCCCCTCGGAGGGAACCGGAAGATATTGCCTTACATAATACGGTCATATCCGGTTTTTCCATAGCCGACACTTCCTTCGCGGCAGCCATAATGGTTAAGGTCATATTGGTTCCGGTATCGCCGTCAGGAACGGGAAATACGTTCAGTTCGTTGATCCACTCTTTTTTCTCTTCCAAATTTTTTGCGCCAGCTAAAAACATCTTAGAAAGCATCTTCGCATCGATTGTCTTAACCACAACAAATTTCCTCCTTAATCAATCACTCTTACACCTTCTACAAAGATGTTGATTTTCTCAATTCCAATACCGGTAAACTCTTCCACCTTATATTTCACGTTGCTGATCAGATTATCGGATACGGCCAGTATGCTGACCCCATAGGAAACGATCACATGAAAATTAAGAACCAGTTTATGGTTATGAAGCGAAACCTTGATCCCTCTTGTCATGCTGTCCATCTTTAAAAGTTTCACCAATCCGTCCTTTACATTTACACCGGCCATGCCGACAATGCCAAAGCATTCCATTGCGACCGAACCGGCGTACTGCGCGATCACTTCGCTGTCGATTGCTATATTTCCCATATGGGTATCCAGAGAAGAAGCTTTCATACTATACCTCCTTAATTTTCCTTCTTGAAATCAATATATGATGTATTATAACCGTAATTTGGTAAAGAAACAAGAAAATATTGAATTTGAAATAAAATAATTTTCCAATCCATGAAATTTTTACTTGCATTCTAGGTTTTTATCTGCTATTATACTAATGTTGCGAGTACAATTTCGAGGAGGTGCAAAAATGGCTAAATGTGATATTTGTGGCAAGGGCGCTCAGTTCGGTAATAACGTAAGCCATTCTCATAGAAAAACAAACAGAATCTGGCACGCAAATGTAAAACGTGTAAAATGCAAATTGAATGGCGGCAATAAGAAGATGCATGTCTGCACACGTTGCTTAAGATCCGGATTAGTAGAAAGAGCTTAATTTCATAAAAGCAACCTTGAATAATAAAAAACAGCTGAACAGCTGTTTTTTATTATTTTCAACGGGCGTTATTTTTTTTAACGGATGTTATTCTCTCAACGACGTTATTTTTTTAACGAACGTTATTCTCTCAACGACGTTATTTTTTTAACGAATCTATCTGGCCCTGCTTCCCATTTCATAAGCTTTTTTCAATTCTTCATATTCTCTCGTAATGATCTGCACCATTTCATGATCCCCTGTCACATTATCGGGATGAAACATTTTCATCAGATCTTTATATCTCTTTTTCAACGTCAAATAGCTGTTTACTCCGCTGAACAACATCTCTTCCACTCCGGAATGATGGGAAAATGACTGTTTTTCATGATAAGATCCCCTTTGGGAATTAAACTTGTCCTTCTCTCTTTGCAGTACGCGTCTGTCCTCATCCAGATCCTCAAACCCCTTCTGGAGAATTCTCATCTTCTGGTCCAACAGCCGGTTTTCCTGCTCAATACGCCCTTTTTCCACTTTCAGTTTATGCTGTAAGCTCCGCATTTCCGTTTCATGGAACTTCTTTTCATGTTCCAGCTTCTTACGAAGTTCATCCAATTCTTCCCTGATCATCGACAAACGGAATTCTTCCCTGAAAAGCCAGGCTTTCATTTCCCTTAATTCTTTCTCATTCCCGTCCTTTAATATTTCATCCATATTTCTCATTTTCCAGCACCTTCGTATTCCTGTACGCATCAATCGCAATAATAAAAATTATACCCAATGAGTAACAGCAATGCACAGATAATTAACCCTATAAATCTACTGGTAAAAAAAAGAAGCATAAGCAGCATTCCTACCGCAATCCAAAAAGCGATAAAACCAATCAATTTTTTCATGCCGTTCCTCCGTGCCGCCTCAACCGCTTATGCTCTTATTTTATCTTATGCACCTTCCCTGTCATTAATGACTTTTATTTTCTCTTTGTATTCTCCCTGGCCGCCGGCCTATTCTTCCGGGAAAGCGATATCTACCGCCGTTTTATCATCCGGCAGTTCTTCTTTGTCTTCCGGTTTTGTAAATTTGTCTACAATATCCGGAATCATATCCAGAATCTTTGTCATAGTATCCTGATTCTTTACATTTACGAGTTTTGTCGTCCCATTTTTAATGACAAGCACTGCGCTCGGGGTCATCTTGCCGGAAAAACCGCCTGCTCCGCCGCTTTTTTTATCCGCCGCATTCGCCCCTGCTCCTACGCCGAAACTTACATCCACAAGAGGCAGGATGATCGTATCCCCTACCTGGGTCGCTTCTCCTACCACCGTTTTTGTTGAAAGCACGCAGTTCATACCGTTCATCAATGCTTCTATTACACCCGAAAAATTATTTTCTGCCATTTATACACCCTCCTTTTTCAGCAGTTTGATCAATCTCCATACATTCTTATCCAATGCTATCTTCAGGCCGGCAATCAGAAAGATAATTCCTGTTATCTTTCCCTTTATATATACATCGCCTTCTATCACCTTTTCTTCAAATTCCGGCTGCAGGAATACGCTGCCTCCGACCAACGGATATAATATTCCATAGGCCGCCACGATCTGCCCAGTCGTAGCCGGATCTTCCATACCTGCCCGCAGATTGATACGGCATCTCGTCGGCTTTACTTTCCTACATATCCATATCAGCTGTTTTTTTGCATTCCGAAATACGCTCCGGAAAGCTTCTCCCTGCAATATATCGATATAATACCGTATATTTTCCATAACATTTTTTATTTTACCACATATTCCCTGTATTGTGTACTCTATATTTTTTAAGGCCTCCAAAAGTTTATGGAAAAAAGCAAAAACGCTTTTGTTCTTTTTCTCCTCATTTTCCAGGGTCGGTATTTCCACCTCCGCTTTATCCGTCTCCGTTTCCTCTATTTCCTCTGTTTCCGGCTGCTTTTCCCGGCTTTCCGTTTTTAAATTTTCTATTTCTTCCCTTTCTTCATTTCCGTCTTCTTTTATATCCGAATTTCGTTCTTTTTTCTTCTTTCCTTTTTTCTCTTTTTTCTTTTTCTTCTCCCTGGCGGAGTCCAGAAGGGTAAAACAAAGCACCCTGATTCTCAAACGGGCCGATTCCCCGTAGGAAAACACGATATTCACCATATGCAGCAGCCATGTCGCCTTCATTTCCACACGTACCGGATGCTTTTCCCCAAGCTTCCCATCCGCCGTCACATAATATCGGATGGGGACAAATAACCCGCATATAAGGACAAGCAAAAGAATTCCGATCGCGGCTGCCAGAATTATTCCTATTATTTTCAGTATTAATAATACTATCATTAATAATATGTGCAGCATATCTACCTCTTAATCACCTTCCGGAAACAAATATTTTTTCAGGTCAGGATATCCGTTTCTCTCCAATGCCGCTTTCGTTATTTCCACTACGATATCCAGCGCCTCTTCATATTTTTTTGCAACACCTATAATATACGGAGGATATTTTTTATAATATTTCTGCTGAAGAAAAGCACAGTGATAAATCTCCAGCTGATCCCTTCCTGCAGCAAGCGCGATCACATAAACCTGAAACTGCCCGGCATTGTGCCGCAGCTTCCATTTTACTATATTCGGATGTTTGATCCCTTCGCCTATATAAAGATTTTTATAAAATTTCATCTTTCTCCCCCCGCTTGGGATTGAAAATTTTCAATCTTGAACCATCCGTCTGTATTTTTGTTTCCTGTTGCCATTATAACATAATTTTCTTTATTTCCAATATCTAAAGTGCAAATTCGGCCTATTCCTGAAAATAGGCATCGAAAATCCTTTTTGCGATCGGAACGGCGAAGTCCCCGCCGGAACCGGCGCCCTCTATAATAATGGTCACGCTGATCTTTGGATCGTCTACAGGGGCAAATCCGGTAAACCATGCATGAGAGTCCCCTTTTACAGTATTATATTCTGCCGACCCGGTCTTTCCTGCTGCAGTGTAGGAAAGTCCTTTTAACCGGCTTGCCGTCCCCTCTTCCACCACGCCGCGCATCAATTCTTTTAGGGCGGCGGCTTCTTCGGAAGAAATCAGTCTCTTTTCAGAAGAAGGGGAAAACTGTTTGACTACCGACCCCATACTGTTTTCCACAAAATCTATCACATACGGTTTCATCAATACGCCGTCGTTTGCAATCGCATTGGTGATCATATTCAAGTGTACCGGCGTCATTCCCGTCGTACCCTGGCCGATCGCGATCTGCATCATATCTTTGTTTGGCGAGTCATCATACACCTCTATACGGCTTTTATTATAGCTAAGTTCCAACGGAAGTTCCTGATTAAACAACAAATCGTCCAAAGTATCCTGGAATTCCCCCTTATCCAGTTTCACGCCTATGTTGGCAAAAGACGCATTGCATGACTTTGCAAAAGCCCTGGCAAAATTCACGCTGCCATGGCTTTGCCCGTGGTAACAGTTTATCCTGTCCGCGCCATCCGAAAAGCTTCCATTGCACTGAAATCCATAATTTTGATACGTATCCGGGTTTTCCCTCATATATTCCAGCGCCGTTACAATCTTAAAAGTAGAGCCGGGAGGATACAATCCCTGTGTCGTGCGGTTCAGCAAGACACCGCTTTCTTTGTCCTCCACCAGCGAATCCCATATTTCTTCTATTTGATTAGGATCGTAATCCGGCTTGGAAACCATAGCCAATATTTTTCCGCTGGAAGGCTCCGTAACGATAATTGCCCCTTTATATACGCCCAGCGCCTGATAAGCCACCTCCTGCAAATTCACGTCCAATGTGGTATGCACATCATCTCCCGGATATTTCACTCCGGACATATCATTTGCCACTTTTTCGGATAATGGCGCATTGGAATGGATCAGATAATAATTTCCCAGTGCTTCTACTCCGGCCCGCCCATGCGTCGCATATCCCACCGCATGGGAAAAAAGATTGCCATAAGGATAACTTCTTTCTTCCTTCCCCTCTTCGTCCGTTACTGTCTGCGCAAGGATCTCCCCTCCCCCCGCATAAATCGTCCCCCGGATATTTTTTGCCGTCAACACCTGCTGTCTTCCATTATAACTGTTATTGATCAACTCCTGTTTATGCGTTGCAGAATAATAACAGATATAAACCATCATACTGACAAAAACCGCTGTAAACAGATAGGTGACTGCCATAATAGGAAGGTTTGTTCTCTTTTTTTGGGGACGGCTACTCTTCTTTTCTTTCATTCCGTTCCTCTGTTCTGTTGTTTTTGACTTTCCGCTTTTTTCTGACCGCATATTTCTCCTCTTTTTCCTCGTCCCCTTTTACCATACAAAGCCCCTCAATAATCGCAAACATAATCAAAGTAGTCAATACGGAACTTCCTCCATAACTGACCAATGGCAAAGTAACGCCGGTCAGCGGAATAAATTTGCTGCCTCCGCCGATCGTCAAAAAAACCTGAAAAATATAAGTAACTCCAAGCCCAAAAGCAATCAGCCTGTAAAAGCTGTCGTTTAGCTTCATTGATATACTCATAAACATAATAAAACTGCTTAAGCAGATCAAAATCACACACATGGCGAATATAATCCCCAGTTCTTCCGCAAGCGCGGAAAAAATAAAATCCGCTTCCACAAAAGGAATGGAATTCGGCGTTCCTTCAAAAAGCCCCATGCCAAACCAGCCGCCGCTGCCGATGGCGAACAAAGACTGGGTGATTTGATAACCGGTCGAATCGATCTCGCTCCAGGGATCCCTCCACGCCTGGACGCGCACCTGCACGTGGCGGAAAGCCTGGTAAGCAATGACCGCCGCAACGCTTCCCCCCGTTGTTCCCGCCAGGAGATACAACGGATTCCTGGTAGCCACAAATACCATCAGCACATATACCACAAAGAAAATGAGGGCGCTGCCCAAATCTTTGGAAATTACGAGAATAACCACATGGATTCCTGCCACTACGGCCGTCGTAAATACTTCAAAAAATGTAGCGGACTCATGCAAAGCGCTGGCAACAAAGAAAACAAAAATAATTTTTACGAATTCCGAAGGCTGGAACGTAACTCCCCCTATGGAATACGAAATCTTGGATCCGTTCGTATATGCCCCCAATACGAGTACTACTGCCAGCGCGGCAATCCCCACCAGTGCATAAACCCATGTCAGTTTTTTTAAAAACTTCATCTTGTGAATGAAAAAAGGAATTACCATCGTCAAAGCAATCGAGCAGACGACGATCACAAACTGTTTGACCGCCTTCTCATAAGAAAGCCTTGTTAGTATAACAAATCCCACTCCCAAAAGCATGCACATATTGTTTACTACCAGCCTGTTCGCCCTTGGATAGACCATATGAAACAATATAACCGTAACAAACAGAACGATCTGTTGAAAAATATAAAAAAACAGATATGTGATATCGCCTGTTTCAAAACATATCGCCATAAAACAGGAAAAATGAACCACCAGCATCAAAAGATTCTGCCGCGTATAAATTCCGCTTCTGCGCTCTTCATCCCGAAACCGGAATACTGCAAAAGATTCATATGCATATAATGCCATCAGCAGCGCGATGACATATTTGGATATTTCCGTAATGTACAGTTCCATTATTCCGCTCCCCGATTAAAATGTCCCTTTGTATATTCTTCATAAGGAACGTCCTTATAAGGCTTACCCTTGCACGAACATTCCTCGCCCTCCATCCAGAACCGGAGTATCTTTTCCGTCTCATCCTTGCCCTCTGTCGTAAAGTCCAGACGGAACGTATGAATCCCCGCCCCCTTTATGCGGTCTATGTTCTGATGAAGCGATAACGGAAGGGAATTATAGATCACATTATAGCAGTGCATGCAGTTCAGGTATACGGGAAACACCTTTCCGTACCTGTCCTCCAAAGCGGTAAATCCCTGATCCCATCCCTTCTTTTTCCGGCGGCAGCCCTCCATCGTGCGGGCAACACAGTTCGCGGATACCATCATCGGGATCCTCCCGTAAACGGAAGCCGCCAATTCCCTTCCCCCGGCCTCCTCCGCCAGCTCTTTCCATTCATGGATATTCAATTCAAGAGGAATGTATGTTTCCCCGCAGTCTTTTCCCAAAACATGAAGCGCCTCTTTATTCCAAGCATAAAGACCGGCATCCGAAACAATTTTCATGCCTGGAAATCTTTTATGCCTATTTTTAAAATATTGGATTTCCTCCAGATTGCGTGCCAAAACTCCCTGAAAACCAAATTCGTCTAACAGGAATTCTATTTTATTTAAATAAAGCTCATCTCTTTGCCGTATCACATAAGGCAGCGCCAAATACAACTCTGTTGACCCGGCATCATCCGCCCATGTCCTCACCCATTCCCTATCCAGGCAAAGATCCGCATCCACATAAATCCGCTCTGCCCCAATGGATAGGACAGCGGCGAATTGTTCCTTCGTCAGCACCAATACATGGAACCTTGTCTTTCTTTCCCTTTCTTCCGCAAAAACATCCCCCGCCTTCTTTTTCCTTTCCGGTTCCTCTGCCTTTCTCCCATGCGGGGAAACCCATCCATTTTTTTTGATGATCTCCTCCTCCAGCCGTTCCAATGCCGTCCGCCTCAGGTCATTGAGAGTTTTTACCGGAAGAAAAACATCCCCAGGCATCCGAATATCCAGATGGTTCAAATAAAATGCCGTGTTCCCGCACTTGCCCATCTGCTTTCGGATTCCCTCTTCCGTCAATGGCTGCTTATGCGCTTCTTCTACCTTTTCTCCCTTCACGACAGCCTCTGCCCCGTCTCCCATAACGGTCAGTACAGCCGCTTCTCCCTTTACCAGCCTGATATCCATTCGCACAGGGAACCGGAAGTCTTCTTCCAGATAAGTTTTTCTAATCTGCCCCAGCAAACCTTCATCGCTTCCGGTATATCCCGGATTCTCCAAAGATATCATGTCTTTTCCATTCTGTTTATAATAATAACCTTGACTGATTTCACTTCGGATATACAACGATTCCAGTTTTTTCCGATCCGCCGCCTCCACATAATACTTGGATGGATTCTCATAATACCGGTCGATATACTTTCTGTAGATCGCCGTTACGCCGGCGGCATATTCCGGTCTTTTCATTCTTCCTTCGATTTTAAAAGAATCGATGCCTGCCTCTATCAACTCTCCCAGCAGTTCCACCGTACACATATCTTTCAGGCTTAAAGGATAAGTATTCTTCTCCGCCCTTCCTCCCGGGCGTCGTCCTCCTTCTGCGATCCTATATGGCAGACGGCAGGGCTGGGCACATCTTCCCCTGTTTCCGCTCCTTGCGCCTATTACACTGCTGAACAGGCATTGGCCTGAATAGCAGTAACAAACCGCTCCATGAATAAAAGTTTCGATCTCTATATCCGTTTTCTTCTTTATTTCCTTTATCTCCGCCAGCGATAATTCCCTAGCCGGAACAATCCGTTCCGCTCCCAGGGCTTTCAGATATTCCGCTCCATAAACTCCCGTCACCGTCATCTGCGTGCTGACGTGCCTCGCCAGGTCGGGAAACCATTCCCCGATCTTTTGAAACACCCCGAGATCCTGAACGATCACGCCGTCCAGCCCTTCTTCATAAAAAGGAAGAAGATATTGATAAATATCATGAAATTCCCGTTCCTTAACAAGAGTATTTACTGTCAGGTATACTTTCCGCCCATAAATATGCGCATATCTTACTGCCCTGCAAACCTCTTCTTCTGTAAAATTGTCCGCATATGCCCTTGCGCCGAACTTCGCGCCTCCAAGATAAACAGCATCGGCTCCGGCATGTACCGCCCCCAGAAAACTTTCATAGTTTCCTGCGGGCGCAAGCAATTCCACTTTCCTCATATTCGCTCCCGTATATCATAGCTTATTGTAACAAACACTGCCACGCTTTGCGAGCCAGCTTATTGCAACAAACGCTGTCGCGCTTTGCGAGCCAGCTTATTGCAACAAACGCTGCCGCGCTTTGCAAGCCAGCTTATTGTAATAAGAGCTGTCTCATACAAGACAGCCCTAACCGTTTCTCTATCTCCAATTACTTTCCATTCCCTTTTAAATCTTTCAGTTCCGTCTCCATACGAATGATTTTCTTCGCGTTTTCGTTTACTTCCGACTGCAGGCTCTTTACGTTTTTCTCCGTATTTTCCAGCTTAATCTGCGATGCGATCAACTCATGCTTTAAGTCATACAATTCCTTTTCTTTGCTTTGGATTTCCTCTTCCAAAAGGCTGATCTGCTTTTTCGCCTTGAAATAATCATCCGCAATATTCAGTTGAAGCAGAACGCTCTGGGTATCCGAAGGCTGTCTTCGGAAACTGTCAACTTTGCCGTATTCTGCCATCTTATTATTAATATAAGACGCTACTTTCTGCAAATATTCTTCACTTTCATAACCACTTAATGTAAATACCTTACCGCCGATAATGACTTCCGTATCTGTCTTAGCCGACACTCCCCATCACATCCTTCCACAAAATATGCTGCCCTGTCCAGTCTCCCCATACAATATCTATTATATCGATATTAAGAAGGAATTTCAAGCCCCAAATGGTGATATGCCAGATCCGTCGCCACCCTTCCCTTAGGGGTGCGGTTTAAAAATCCGTTTTTCAGTAAAAACGGTTCGTATACATCCTCCAGCGTCCCGGCATCTTCCCCAATGGATGCCGCCAGCGTATCCAGCCCCACCGGCCCTCCTTTGAATTTGTCGATGATGGTGGTTAATATATTCCTATCTATATGATCCAGCCCCATCCGATCCACTTCCATCAGATCGAGAGCCATCCTGGCCACCTCTTCCGTGATAACGCCTTCATATTTGATCTGTGCAAAATCCCTGACCCTCTTTAACATCCGATTGGCAAGCCGCGGCGTTCCCCTGCTCCTTCTGGCAAGTTCCTGCGCCCCCTCCTTTTCAATCCCCACATTCAAAACCTTTGCCGAATGCTGGATAATCAGCGTTAATTCTTCCGCCGAATAAAATTCCAGACGATGGATCACTCCAAACCTGTCTCTTAAGGGAGCTGTCAAAAGACCGGCCCTCGTAGTCGCCCCAACCAATGTAAACTTGGGAAGATCCAGCCGGATCGAGCGGGCCGATGCCCCTTTTCCGATCATAATATCGATGCAATAGTCCTCCATCGCCGGATAGAGAACCTCTTCCACCTGGCGGTTCAGACGATGTATCTCATCGACAAACAGCAGATCGCCCTCCTGCAAATTATTTAAAATAGCGGCAATCTCACCCGGTTTTTCAATGGCAGGGCCGCTTGTCACCTTCATGTTTACCCCCATTTCAGCGGCAATAATACCTGCAAGCGTCGTCTTTCCAAGCCCGGGAGAGCCGTAAAAAAGCACATGATCCAGGGCGTCATTTCTCTGCTTTGCCGCCTCGATATATACTTTTAGATTCTCCTTTACTTTCGTCTGCCCGATATAGTCCTCCAAGCACTTCGGTCGGAGAGAACCTTCTATTTTTACATCTTCCTCTGTAAAACCGGTTTCTATCATCCTTCTTGCCATATAGACAACCATGCCCTTCCTATGCCTCTGTCCAATGTCTCAGGCATATATTTTTCCATCAGCCGTTTATATACTTCAAAGCCAGCCTTAAAATGTCTTCCGTATCCATTCCTTCCAACGCATCCGCATCAGCTCCCGCTTTCTTTACCGCTCTCATTGCCTCAGACGGGGAATATCCCAGCGCCGTCAGCGCTTCCACGGCTTCGTTCCGAGCCGTTCCCGTCCCCGGTTCCGACGCGCCGGCGATTCGTTTTCCCGTACTCTGTCCTATAAAGCTTTCTTCCAAAGACACCTTATCCCGCAGATCCAAAATAACACGTTCCGCCGTCTTTACTCCGATTCCGGGCGCTTTGGCAATCGCTTTGGCGTCTCCGGAAAGAATCGCGAACCGCAGATCGTCCGCCGTCATCGTAGAAAGTATCGCCAGTCCTCCTTTCGGCCCGATTCCGTTTACCGTAATCAGTCTGCGGAATATCCCCAGGTCATCCCTTGTCAGAAAACCATATAGCCAAAATGCATCTTCCTTCACATAAGTATAAGTATATATTTTCACTTCTTCCCCAATTCCCGGAAGAAGCCCGGCCGTCCCTGCCGAAATCCTGATATTATATCCAATATTGTTCACTTCCAATACCAGATTATCTTCCGCAATATCTATGATTTCCCCTTTCATATATGCGATCATAGCTCTTCCACCGATTCCTTTCCGATATATTTGATTACTTCCCTGGCAAGCAGACCGATGAGCAGGCCAGTGAGCAGACCGGCGGCCAGAAGCACCGGAAGATAAAAGACGATCCCTGCGGTCTTTGTGACAAGATACGCCACAAGTACCTGCCCTATATTGTGGCATACGCCGCCCGCCATACTGACTCCCATGATGCTGAATCCTCTTGTTTTTTTCAAAAAGCACATAACCAGGAAACTACCTGCCGCCCCTGCCAGGCTATATATCACCATAAACAGATTCCCAAATAAAAAACCGGACAGAAAAACCCTCGCTAGATTTAAGGCCAGCGCTTCTTTCCATCCATAACGGTAAAGAACGAGCAGCACCGCCAAATTAGCCAGCCCCAGCTTCACCCCCGGAACTCCAAAATAAAAAGGAATCAGCGATTCCACATAAGACAGGATAAGGGCAAAAGAAAGAAAAAGCCCCATGTATGCAGTTTTATTTTTCATCCTGCTCCTTTCCCTCTGATCCGTCATTTTACCAAAATATCCGCTTCTCCCGTTTGCTCGCTGATGATCTGTACCGCCAGTTTATGGGGGAGGCAGATGATGCTTTCTCCATTTTTTCCAACCGGCCCTTGTTTCACACAAAGCCTGTCCGGGCAATCCGCCTCTTCCATATATGCTTCTCCGTCCCGGATCATCAATACGTTCCTCTCTCCTCCACTGCCTGTAAAAACGATCCGCTCTTCTCCGTCCAGCGGATAGCTGCCGATCGTTTCCCCATCTCTTGACACAACGGCCACAGCGCCTTTCACGGAAAAAGCGGCGCGCTGCCAGAGAAAAAGAAAAAGGGCGGCCAGCACTATTGACAGAAACAACCAAATATCATTCCTTTTCCATCTCTCCCGCATATCTATCCTTCCATCACATGCAGGGAACGAATATACGGATCTTTAATCTTTTCCATCAATGCCATCGTATGGCTTTCCAGAAAATTATCTTCCCCTTCCGTCAACCCCTGGGCTGCCAATTCCTGAACAATCAAGTTACAGACCGCCTCCACGATAAGGACGCATTGGTCATTGCCATTCAAGGTATATAAATAATCCGTTTCCCCCACGCCTTCCCACGCCGGAGACTGATCCTCCAATCCCGCCAAAAGATCCAGAATATCCCCGATCTCCGGCAAAACAGTAAGTTCCTTCATCCCATGCCGCATCCATTTATAAAAAGGTGCATACCGTCTGTTTAAAAGGTAAACCATGGAAATCGCGCTTTTCATAAATTCGGCCAGCGCCAATTTTGCGGCCACCTTTTCTCCCCGCTTCATGGCACGGGCGTAATTATACTGACCGGACTGCGCCATAACGGCCGCCCTTGCCGCTATTTTCTTTATCCGCACATCCTCCGGGTAGCAGGGGAGCAGTCCCTTTCTTATTCTGCTGAATTCTCCCAACGGGTCTTCAAACACTTCCCCATTGGTAGCCGTACAAAGGGCAGATTCCTGCAGTTTCATCCATTCCCGATTATTTTTTGGAATATCTTCCGTTCCCAATATGCCATAATAAAAATCGGGAATGCAAAGCACTCCAACTCTTCCGCTTCCATGAAGACTTTCCGTCCTGCCCTTTATCCCTTCAAAATCCTGCGGCAGTTTCCGATATTCCTCCCTCATGGCATTCCCATATTTTTCATAATCTTCCCTTGTCAGCCACAGGCAAAAAGAAGGGCCATAATCATGATCTCTGGAGATCCCGTCGTCGAAGCCAAGGCATTCCGATCCTTGCCCTGCCAGCCCGGCGGCCACCCGCCCCGCCAGCATCGGAAACTTTTCCTCCAGCATTCCTTTCCCATAAGCAAAATAATATTTCCTGGATAATTCCAGTCCTTTCATCCTTGCATTCCTTCCTGTTTTTCGCCGCTTCAGCCATTCTTCCGGCTCTCTTCACCGATCCTCTTATAAATATCCTGCGCCTGTTCTCTGTATTTCTGCGCTTTTCCCCCATCTTTCAGACAATCGCAGACAGCGGCGCAGTTCTCGCATAACACCGCATAACTCTGATTTTCCCCAAAATGTTTTTTCACTTCCAGCAAAGCCTTTTCATAAGACGCCAAGGAAGCCGCATAATCCCCTATCCGGTAATAGGCCTCTCCCACACCGGCCAATGCCGCGCTGTAATGGGCATCCGTTCCTCCCCCTTCTTTCTCGAAGATTTCCAGCGCCTTCTGCAGCGCAGCCGCCGCTTCATCCGCTTTATCCATCTTAAAACAAACCATTGCCAGATTCGTCAAAGTTGTAGCCTGTTCCATTCTGCTCTCTTCCAGCTTTTCGACAATTCCAAGGGCCTTCTGCAAAAGCTCCGCCGCCTCTTCATTTCTTCCCATCTGTTCCAGCAGAATGCTCATATTATTATACAATCCAGCGAACCGGTAATCTCCTTCCGGTAAAAGCCCGGCATAAATCTGCAGCGCCTGGCGGTAATACTGGTAAGCCTGTTCCGCATTGCCCGCCGCGCGATAGGCTGTAGCCGTATTCAGCAACGTAGTTGCAAAATGCTCGCTGCCCCCAAGCTGCAATTCTTCCATCAACAGAAGAACGTCTTCCGCAATGTCAAAAGCCTGACGAAATTTGGAAACGCTGCGGTAAAAACCTATCATTTCATTTCCCACCGCTATATAAGCCGCATAGTCCTCCGCCTCTTTCGCATCTTCAAGGCTTCTGACCAAATATGGTTCCACCTGATCCAACTCATTTTTCTGAAAATACTCATCCAACTGCTCGAAAAATTTTTCTATATTCATTTCTCTCCCGTTTCCGCGTCATTTTACTATTTTTTTTGATTAATATAATTGACAAGTCCCTCCGCCGCGATGATCTTCTGCATAAATTCGGGAAAAGCCTGTCCTTGAAATTGCGTTCCCTTTGTCACATTTTTAATTACTCCGCTGTCAAAATCCACTTCTACCTCGTCCCCGGCTTCAATTCCACGGGATGCCTCCGGGCACTCTATGATAGGTAATCCGATATTAATCGCATTCCGGTAAAAAATCCTTGCAAATGTCTCCGCTATTACGCAGCTTACCCCTGCCGCTTTAATAGCGATAGGCGCATGCTCCCTGGAAGACCCGCAGCCAAAATTTTTATCCGCCACAATAATATCTCCCGCTTTCATCCGATGCACAAATTCTTTGTCAATATCCTCCATACAGTGAAGCGCAAGCTCCGCCGGATCGGAAGAGTTCAAATATCTTGCCGGAATAATCACGTCCGTATCCACATTATCGCCATATTTAAATACTGTTCCTTTTGCCGATTTCATATTTCGCCCCGTTTCTGCGCGGCTTTATTATGCATTTCAAGTTTGTGGACGCCGCGCAGACACAAACTTAGGATTGAAAATTTTCTATTTTTGAACTTCTTTCCTGCTATGAAACAATGTCCTTAATCTGCAACCGTTTTTTTACGGACAGGCAATTTTCCCTGCTACTGCACTGGCTGCTGCTACTGCCGGACTGGCCAGATAGATCTCCGAGTTCACATGGCCCATCCTTCCTACAAAATTCCGGTTTGTCGTGGAGACACACCGTTCTCCTCCCGCCAGAATCCCCATATATCCGCCAAGACACGGCCCGCACGTAGGCGTGCTTACCACGGCTCCCGCCTCGATAAAGGTTTTTAAAAGCCCTTCTTCCATCGCCTGCATATAAATAGCCTGAGTAGCGGGGATAACGATGCAGCGGATGCCTTTTGCCACATGTTTTCCGGCAAGCACCTTTGCCGCAATGCGCAGATCATCCAACCGTCCGTTGGTACAGGAACCGATGACCACCTGGTCGATCCTGATATCTTCTTCGATCTCGTCCACCGTTTTTGTGTTTTCCGGAAGATGAGGGAATGCTACCGTAGGGCGAAGCGCGCCCAGATCAATCGTATATTCCTCATCATATACCGCATCCTCATCCGCCTCATAAATGGTATACTCCTTTTGGGAATGTTCTTTCATATAAGCCACCGCCGCATCATCCACCGGAAAAATGCCGTTTTTCCCTCCTGCTTCTATCGCCATATTCGCGATCGTGAAGCGGTCATCCATCGTCAGATTCCTAATACCTTCTCCTGCGAATTCCATTGATTTATACAAAGCGCCGTCCACGCCGATCATCCCGATAATATGCAGGATAATATCCTTCCCGCTCACCCACGGGGCAGGTTTTCCCACAAGATTGAATTTGATCGCCCCTGGTACTTTGAACCACGCCTTGCCCGTCGCCATGCCGGCTGCCATATCCGTACTTCCCACGCCAGTTGAAAAAGCGCCCAAAGCACCGTAAGTACATGTATGGGAATCAGCCCCTATAATCACATCCCCGGCTACGGTAAGTCCCTTTTCGGGGAGAAGCGCATGTTCGATCCCCATTTCTCCCACTTCGAAATAATTGGTGATCTCATTGCGGTATGCGAACTCTCTTACACATTTGCAATGTTCCGCAGATTTGATATCCTTATTCGGAACAAAATGATCCGGTACGAGAGCGATCTTATCTTTATGAAAAACGCCGTTTACATTCATCTTTTCCATTTCTTTGATCGCAACCGGACTGGTAATATCGTTTCCCAATACCAAATCCAGATCCGCCTCAATCAGCTGTCCTGCCTCCACTTTTTCCAGCCCCGCATGGGCTGCCAGTATTTTCTGGGTCATAGTCATTCCCATTTTCCGCTACCTCCTTTATTCCTTTTCCGCTTTTGCCTATATATTTTCCGCCAGGCTTTCAAACCTGTCCCTCGCTTTGCGGAAGCAAACCATAAGTTTCGGAGAAAAAGTGCCGCACTCTCCGTTCACAATCATTTCAAACGCCTTGTCTTTCGGAAGGGCGTCCTTATATACTCTTTCATTTACCAGAGCATCATAAACATCCGCTACTGAAACGAGCTGGGCCGAAATAGGTATTTCATCTTCCTTCAGTCCGTCAGGATATCCCCTGCCATCGTATCTTTCGTGATGGTAACGGCTTATTTCATAACCGATTTTCGCATATTCCTCATCCCATACGCCCTCAATGCTGCTGACGATCTCGCATCCTCTGACGGTATGTGTCTTCATGCATTCAAACTCTTCCTTCGTAAACCTCCCGGGCTTTAAAAGAATGCTGTCTGGTATGGCGATCTTCCCAAGATCATGCAATGCGCTGGCGGATACAATAATTCCAATTTTCTCCGGCGTCAGTCCGTATTCCGGATATTCCCTGGCAATTTCCTCCGCCATGATCTGCGTATATCCTTTCACACGCCTTACATGTTCGCCGCTTTCCAGATTTCTGTGTTCCACCACCGTACCAAGAATATCAATGATATTATCATTGCTTTGTTTTAACCGCTCCGCCTGCACTTTCAGCAGTTTATACTGCTCGCGCAAAGTTTCCGTCTGTTCCGCCACTTTTTCTTCCAGTTCCCTCTGATACTGAAAAAGGCTCACTACATTTTCCACTCTTTTTCTTACAAGGGCATTGTCAAATGGTTTATGGATAAAATCGGAAACCCCATAGTCGAAACAATCCTGTTCTACTTTAATGGAAGATTCCCCGCTGATGACCAAAACGGGGATCTTATCCATCCACATTTTCTCCTGCATGACTTTCAGAACTTCAAACCCGTCCATTTCGGGCATGATCAGATCCAGTAAAACGACCGCGATCTCCTGGTTTCGGTTTTCCATATATTCCAAAGCCTGTTTCCCGTTTTCAACCATGATAACGTCATATTCATCCTTCAGGATTTCCGCCAGCAATTCCCGGTTGATTTCCATATCGTCTACAACAAGTACAATATTACGCATATTCTCTCCTTTTCGTTATGTATTGGTTCTCTTTCTCAGATTAGTTGAAGTATTGTAGCTTTTAAAAGATCCATATTTACCGGCTTTGACATATGGGCATTCATGCCAGCCTCCATGGCCTTATTCACATCTTCCGCAAAGGCATTTGCTGTCATAGCGGCGATCGGTATCGTCTGCGCCTCCGGATGCCGGCATCCGCGAATCCCCATTGCCGCTCCGTATCCATCCAGCACCGGCATCTGGATATCCATTAAAATCATCTGATAATGTCCTTTTTCCGAATTTTCAAACATTTCCAGCGCTATCTGCCCGTTTTCCGCAATATCGCAGTCCGCCCCTTCTGTTTTCAGCAATTCGGATATAATCTCCGCATTAATGACATTGTCTTCGGCCACAAGGAATTTCAGTCCTGACAACGTTCTGCCGTCTCCCGAACTTTTCTTTTCCTCTTTCCGGTCATAACTTTCTCCATTGTCAAGCTGTTCGATCACTTGGCGGAAATTGGAAATAAAGAAAGGTTTCTGTAGAAAAGCATTGACGCCGACGTTCCTTGCCTCTTCCTCCACTTCACTCCAGTCGTACTCAGTAAGAATAAATATTGGTATGTGGCTTCCTATCTTTTCACGAATGCGCCTTGCCGTTTCGATACCGTCTATTTCCGCCATTTTCCATGCCAGCAGAATCAGATTATATCCATTCCTCTGCTTTTGTTTTTTCTCGATCATATCGAGAGCCGTATATCCATTCAGGGCGTACTGTACATATACGCTCGTTCCTACCATAAGATTCTGGATATTCACACATACTTCTTCATTTCCGTCTACCACCAGCATACTGTATATGCCATGCTTTTTCCAGAAATCCCCGCCTTCCTGTTGTCTTGATATCTTCAACTCCAGATCAACGGTAAAGGTACTCCCTGTTCCCTGAACACTTTCCACAAAGATTGTACCGCCCATCAAATCCACAAGATTTTTTGTAATCGCCAGTCCAAGCCCTGTTCCCTGAATCCCGCTGGCCGTCGTATTCGCTTCCCTTGTAAATGGCTCGAATACCGTTTCCATGAATTCCTTGCCCATCCCGTTTCCGGTATCCTTCACTTCAAACCGAAGCCTGGCATAATTCTGCGTGACCTGCTCCATGTTGTAGATATGCAATTCTACCTCGCCGCCTTTGGGCGTATATTGAACCGCATTGGTCAGCAGATTCATCAAGATCTGACTGATACGCACTTTATCGCCGATAAACAATTCCTGATATAATCCATATGTGCGAATGATAAACTTCTGCTTTTTTGCCCTGGCCTGTGGCAGCATCACCGTATTCAATTCTTCCAGCATCACCGCTAAATTAAACTCCGACAAATTTAAAGACGTCTTTCCGCTCTCGATCTTCCCCATATCCAATACATTATTAATCAATCCGAGCAAATGATTGCTGGCGATCATAATTTTCTGTGCATACTCCTTCACCCGATCCGGATCTTCCGCGTCCCTGTCAAGGAGTGTCGCAAATCCGATCACCGCATTCATGGGAGTCCGCATATCATGGGACATATTCGCAAGAAAGTTGCTCTTCGCCTTATTCGCCCCCTGCGCGATATCCAGCGTCTGCTGCAGCTGTTGGTTCGCCTGGCGCTCTTTCGTCCTGTCGGAAAGAACCCAAATAAATTTATCCTTATCTCCAATCGATGTATAATGTATCGTCTGATGATACCAATGCTGTTTTCCTGTCCGTAAATCGATGAATTCTCCGTCTTCCTGCCAGCTTTCCCCCATCACTATGCCCCTGAGTACATCCTTGGAAGCGATTGCCGTTTTATCTACAATAGCAGCATTCAATACCCGCAAATCCTTTTTGACTTCTTCCATTCCCACGCCCAAAAGCCTTTCGATATTCGGGCTGACATATTCTACCGTAAAATCATCGGCGGAAAACATGACAAAAATATCATCTACATTGCTTGTCAGCATCCCAAACAATTTTTCCCGGTACCTGATTTCCACATCTTTACCTTGAATCGCCTTTTTTCGGCGATAGACCAAATAAAACAATTCCGCAGTACATACGATGGCAAAGAAGCCCATGAAGATAATGCTTGTCATCGACTGTACATGATTCATGCTCGCATTGACCATATATTCCGGTACAATCCAAAGCGTCAGCCAATCCTGGAATCCAATCGGTTGATACACCATATAATAGCCGGTATCCATCATCTTAAAACGTATGACATCCGATTTGCCTTCTGTCAGGCCGGAACTGACCTGTTCCGCGCTGCTGTCAATAAATTTGGCATTATTGATCAAATATTCCAGGAAATTGCTCGGCTGTTTTTTTTCATCCCGGGTAGTAAATAAAATTCTGCCATCCGGCCGAAGCACATAATATTCCGACTGCCGGTCGAACACATTAATATTCAGCGTTCTTTTTAAATCCATGCTGTTGTAGCCGACCGCTATAGCCGAATATTCCAGATCCCGGTACATTGCCTTCTGTACCGGAATTGCAAATATCGTCAACTGGGAACCATCGGATAAAGCGCCCTCCACCACGATCTTTTTCTGATCTTGAATCAGTGTCTCCAGCTGCGGCCCAAGGTCAAGAAATCCCTCCCTGCCAAGAAATGAACGGTAACTTCCATTTTCCCCAATAAAATAAAAATCTGTAAAATTCCAGTTGTCCTTACCATTTCTCAAAAATTCTTTTAATTTTCCTTCTGATTCATCCGCCGTATGTCCAATATGATATTTCCAATCATCCAACATATTCCAGTTATTTGAAACAAGGACGGTAAAGGAAGCGTTGATCTGGGTATAAATTTCTTCCAGATGGCTGGAGCTTTCCGCAATAATGCTTTTATGAATAAAATCAATGCAGTACTTCCCGAATAGCAGCACCAGCACGGCAATTACCAGGGCGAGCAGCTTTCTTCCTCTTTTCAGCACGATAAGCCTCCTTTCCTTCTGCAGCGCTTTCTCCAAGAAAGCCGGTTCCTCTTCAGGGGAACCGGCCTTAGATTACATATAAACCAGTATTATACTTCCAGATATTTCTGCAAATGCTGTATTAAATTATTTATGTCGATCGGCTTCGCTATATGCGCATTCATACCACATTCCAGACAATGCTGGATATCCTCCGCAAAAGCATCCGCAGTCATAGCCAGAATCGGCAGATTCGCATCCGCGCGATCCAAAGCCCGGATCACTTTCGCCGCCCCATAACCATCCAATACAGGCATACGAATATCCATAAGAATTACATCATAAAATCCTATTTCAGACTGTTCAAACTTCTCTATGCATTCTTGGCCGTTTTCCGCCCATTCCACCCGGAAACCGGCGCTCGATAATATTTCATTGGCGATTTCCCAGTTCAAATCGTTATCTTCCGCTAATAATATCCGCTTTCCGGTGAAATCTATCTGTTTTACTTTCTCATTTTCTGTCTCCTGCTCCGCTTCCACCGCATAATGTTTCAAGCCCAGATATAAATTGGATTTAAACAAAGGCTTAGCTATGAAGCCATGAGCGCCCGCCGCTCTCGCCTCATCCTCTATATCCGCCCAATCGTAGGCGGATATAATCAGGATCGGCACTTCATCCCCTACCCGCTTTCTGATCTCACGGGTGGTCGTCACTCCGTCCATCTCAGGCATTTTCCAGTCTAACAAAACGATATCATAATCCCTTTGTTCACTATGGCATTTTTCCACCATTTCAATCGCCGTCCGACCGTCCGTCGCCCATTCCGCCTCTACTCCGATCTCCTTCAATACCGAAACTGCACTGTGGCAAAGATCTTCATTATTATCCACTACGAGCATATGCCAAGCCGGCAGACGCATTTCTTCCTCCGGCACCGTCGCTCTTTCCAGATCCAGTACAATATGGAATTCGCTTCCTTTTCCTTTTTCGCTTTTTAATTCTATCGTACCGTTCATCGCGTCTACAATGTATTTCGTAATCGCCATTCCCAGTCCGGTGCCTTCTGTTTTCTGCACCCTTGTGGAATCTTCCCTGGAAAATGTCTCAAAAATCTTTTTCTGGAACTCAGGCGACATCCCCATTCCGTTATCCTTTACACGGAAATGGCATCTTACATGATTTTCATCCCCGGGTATCTCCTCCTGAGATAAGTATATTTTAATGTTGCCCTCCACAGGCGTAAATTTCATCGCATTGGACAAAAGATTGATCAATATTTGATTCAGCCTTATGCTGTCGCAATATACGTCTTCCACTATGATATTTCGTATAAAAATATCAAAATGCTGGTTTTTTTCTTTGATCTGCGGCCGCACGATATTCACGATGCTCGCCATCGTATCGCGCAGTGAGATCTGTTCCATATTAATAGACAGTTTTCCATTTTCAATTTTCGACATATCGAGAACATCGTTGATTAATCCAAGCAAATGCTTACTGGATAATGTGATTTTTTTCAGGCAATCCTTTACGCGGGCATTATCATCAATATTCGTCAATGCGATCGCAGTCATGCCAACAATTCCATTCATGGGCGTACGGATATCATGGCTCATGTTGGACAGGAATTCGCTCTTTGCCTTATTCGCCCGAACGGCTTCCTCTTTGGCCTCATTCAACAGCTTCATCTGCTGCTGGGATGCCCTGTAATATAGGATAAATATAATCAGCACAAACCCCAGTATAACACTGCAGCCCATCAGCATCGTACTTACCCGCTCATATCCCAGCTCTTCAATGGCATTATCCAGCATTCCGTAAGGCATGACATTGATCAAATACCACTCGCATCCAGACAACGGGGCGCAGTACAAATTCCTGCTGGTTCCCTCTATTAAAATCAGGGAGGAATAATCCTCTTCCGCCGCCATGGCGTCCTTTAACTCCACGATATGTTTTTCCGCATCTCTCCCATCGTTTTCAAGGATCATTTCCCCCATACGGGCGAAATAGTTTTCCCGGTATGCATCTCCATTCCTGATCACATAGCTTCCATCTTTCCGTATGATATGGGAATAGATCAGAGAACTGTCACCCTCCAGCGCCATCTCCTTGTTCAAAGTCTCCATTTCGATCCCGGCCACCAGGCAAGTGCTTTTTTTCCCAGATTTCATATCATATTCCGCATCCACCGCAAGTAAAAGCACTTTTTCCTCTTCTTTGTCCAAAGCGCTGGAAATGTGCATCTGTTTATCTGTCAGCACTCTCATAAATTCCGCTTCATCGACGATTGTCACCGGCTCGCCGTAAATCACTTCACACCCGCCGTTTTCATCATAAAAAGCAAGATATGTAAAATTCCGTACACTCGCGTTTAATGCAAGGTCATCCATAAGTTCTTCGCTATAGCCGTCCTCTCCCTGAGGGGTTCTCTGGACAATACCTTCCACCTGCGAAAGCCGCAGCTCAACGATCGCTTTAAATTTCTGCTGTATCTGGCTGTTCATCTCTGACATATATATCTTGCCGATCTCCGTAATCGCCGCCTCGCTTTTGCGCGTCATGGAAATAGAGATCCAGATAAATACGGCAATACTAAGAATAATTAAACTGCTGAAACTAATCCATAGAAATTTTTTAGTCCTGATAAACACGTATATCTCTCCTTTTTGCAAATTGCTTTTGTAAATCCCTTTGAATATACTTAATTCCACATCAAAACCGCTATTAATATATTATCTTGCATGAAAAAAAAAGTCAATGAAATGTCAAAAAAACATTGCGTCTTTCGGACGCAATGTTTTTCATGCCATAAATTAGTTATTGATCAGTTTTTCATTTTCGTTGTTCCAGCTATACAGCTTTCTGATATCTTTGCCGATCGTCTCGGAAGGATGTTCCGCCGCCAGCTTCCTCATTGCCTTAAAATGAGCCTGTCCGCCCGCCGGAGACATATCCAGCAGAAAATCTTTTGCAAAACTGCCGTCCTGGATATCGGACAATATTTTTTTCATTGTTTTTTTCGTTTCCTCTGTAATGATCTTCGGTCCCGTAATATAATCCCCGTATTCCGCCGTATTGGAAATGGAGTATCTCATGCCTTCAAATCCCGACTGGTAAATAAGGTCAACGATCAATTTCATCTCATGGATACATTCAAAATATGCATTCCTCGCGTCATATCCGGCCTCTACCAGCGTTTCAAATCCAGCCTGCATCAATGCGCATACGCCGCCGCACAAAACTGCCTGTTCGCCAAAGAGATCCGTTTCCGTTTCTGTCCTGAACGTTGTCTCCAAAACTCCTGCCCTTGCTCCGCCGATAGCCAGAGCATATGCCAAAGCCATATCGAGAGCTTTTCCCGTAGCGTCCTGATGAACGGCAACAAGACAAGGCACTCCTTTTCCATCCTGGTATTCGCTTCTTACCGTATGGCCCGGTCCTTTCGGCGCGATCATAGTTACATCCACATCCGCCGGAGGAACGATCTGTCCAAAATGAATATTAAATCCATGGGCGAACATAAGCATGTTTCCCGGTTCCAGATTCGGCTCAATGGACTCTTTATACATCTTTGCCTGAAGTTCATCGTTGATCAATATCATAATAATATCCGCTTTTTTCGCCGCTTCCGCCGCGGTATATACTTCAAATCCCTGTGCTTCTGCCTTCGCCCAGGACTTGGATCCTTCATAAAGCCCGATAATCACATTGCATCCCGACTCTTTCGCGTTGAGCGCATGCGCATGTCCCTGGCTTCCATAACCGATCACGGCAATCGTCTTCCCGTCCAGCATAGCAAGATTGCAATCTTCCTGATAATAGATATTTGCCATTTCCTCTTCCTCCATATTCTTCTTTTTGGTTTTTATGTTTTTATCCTAATCTTCCAGATAAGTTACGTTGCCGATCCCTCTCCCAAGGCCGGTGATCCCCGTCCTTGCCAGCTCCAGTATTTCATAACCTTCCAGCAGACTGATAAACGCTTCTATCTTTGACTGCGTCCCTGTCAATTCCACGGTAAGGCTCTCCGGTGCAACATCGATAATCTTTGCCCGGAAAATGTCCGCCACCGAAATTACCGACTGTCTTTCCTTCGCCGCCGCCTTGATCTTAATCAGCACCAATTCCCTGTATACGCTGTCCTCCGGTTCCAGAACTTTAATATCCCTCACATCCACAAGTTTTGCAACCTGTTTCTCAATCTGGTCCAAAATCTCATCGTCCCCCGACGCTACAATCGTAATCCTCGTATATCTTGGATCCGCCGTTACACCTGCGGTAATGCTTTCAATATTATAGCCGCGCCTGGAAAAAAGGCCCGATATCCTGCTCAATACGCCTGATGTATTATCTACCAAAAGCTGAAATACTTTTTTACGCATACATTTCCTCCGTTCATCCTTTCAACATCCGACCATTATTTTATCAAGCGACGCTTTAAAAGTCAATACACTTAGGCAGCGCCAATGTACCTGTTCTCGCCACTTCCACGATGCTGATCGATTGCAGCATTTTAATAAACAGATGAATCCTCTCCGGCACATCGCAAATCTGTATAATCATCATATTTTTGGACATATCCACGATCTGCGCCTTCATAATATCGCAGTTCTCCATAATATCCCTGCGGTTATTCCTGTTGTATTTTACCTTGACCAGCATAAGTTCCCTGCTGATGCTCTTACTTTCATCAAAAGTTTTGACTTTAATCACATCCAGCTTTTTGTTCAGCTGTTTCTCAATCTGTTCGATGGTCCGTTCATCCCCGCTGCTTACGATCGTCATACAGGAGACTGCCGGATCATCCGTTTCACCTACCGCAAGAGAATCGATGTTAAAGCATCTTCTCGAAAAAAGCCCGGCCACTTTGCAGAGAACGCCCGAACGATTTTCCACTAAAACAGAATATATCCTTTTCATTGTCTGCCCTCCTATTTTACCAGATCCATCGGATCGATCATGCATTCCAGCAACATAGATCTGTTTTCTTTTAAAAAGCTGTCGATCGTCTCCTCCGCTTTTTCCATATTTTCAAGACGGAGAAAATCCATATCATAAGCTGCTGCCAGTTTTTCCAAATCCGGGCTGCCCGACAAATCTACCACGGAATAATTATCCTTGTAAGTATAATGCTGGAATTCCCTTACCATGCCGAGATAATTGTTTTTCAAGACGATTATTTTTACCGCCACATCATGCTGGCGCATCGTTGCCAGTTCCATCATGGACATCTGGAAAGAACCGTCCCCGCACACTGCCACCACCTGCCGTTCCGGCCTTGCCAGCTTGGCTCCCATAGCGGCCGGAATGGAATAGCCCATAGTACCCATGCCCCCTGAAGTCAGGAAACGTCCTTTTTTCACGATATGATAACCGCAGGACCAGATCTGGTTTTGGCCTACGTCAGCCACATAAATGCCATCTTCTTCCATTTTATCGGAAAGCATTGTAATAAATCCTGCCGGGTCTACGTAAGACGGATTTGGCTTTCTTACAACTGCCATCGCCTCCCGGTAACTATCCAAAATGCGTATCCACTCCGTATAATTACAGCTTGTCTGGCTGCACACGATTTCCTGGTTCATAATGTCTTCAAAAATATGCTTCACGTCGCCCACCAAAGGAATATGAGGCCCTACATTTTTACCGATTTCTGCCGGATCCACATCCATATGTACCAGTACCTTATTATTCGTAATCAAATCCGGCTGGCTGACCGCCCGATCAGCCACCCTCGCTCCTACCATGATAATCAGATCCGATTCATTCATGGCACGGTTGGCGCAAGGCTTCCCGTTATTTCCTACCATGCCGTAATACATAGGATGCCTGGTGGGCATAGCACCGATGCCCATCATAGTAGAAACTACCGGAATTTTATATTTTTCCGAAAATTCTCTCAGTTCCTTTTCCGCATCGCTTAAAAGCACGCCGCCTCCCGCACATACAATAGGGCGCTTTGCTTTTTCCAGTTCTTTAATGACCTTTTTGATCTGAACCATATTTCCTTTTACCGTCGGCTTATAAGTTCTCATATTAATTTCTTCGGGATAATGGAACTTGGAAACCTGCGCATTCTGTATATCTATGGGAACATCGATCAGTACCGGCCCTTTCCGTCCGGTATTCGCAATATGAAAGGCTTCTTTAAATACTCTTGGGATATCGTTCGCATTCTTCACCAAATAGCTGTACTTTACGAAAGATTCCACTGCCCCCGTAATATCCGCCTCCTGGAAAACATCGCTGCCTATCAGTTCGCTGTTCACCTGTCCGGTAATACAGATTAGAGGAATACTGTCAGCAAAAGCCGTAGCGATTCCCGTAATCACATTGGTCGCCCCAGGGCCGGAAGTCACCGCGCATACACCCGGCTTTCCCGAAACGCGGGTAAAACCGCTGGCCGCATGGGCTGCATTTTGCTCCGTCCGAATCAAGATCGTCCGAATATCCGAATCCAATATGCTATTATAAAAAGGACAAATCGCCACTCCCGGATATCCGAAAACAATCTCCACCCCTTCTTTTTCCAGGCATTTTATTATTGCATCCGCACCATTCATATACTCATTTCCCGCCTTTCTCTCATTTATTCATTCTCTATATCCAATAATTGTTTTGCCAGTTTCACCGCTCCCGCCGCATCTTTGGAATAACCGTCCGCGCCGATCTCATCCGCATAGTCCTGGGTAATCACCGCGCCTCCGATCATGATCTTCGCATCCACCTTCTGCTCTTTCGCATAGTCCACTACTTTTTTCATTTCCTGCATAGTCGTTGTCATAAGGGCGGACAGGGCAATTATGCCGGCATGATGCTCTTTCGCCGCTTCTATGATTTTTTCTTTCGACACGTCTTTCCCGAGATCGATCATTCGGAAACCATAATTTTTCAACATCAGCGCAACCAGATTTTTTCCAATATCGTGAATATCCCCCTCTACGGTCGCGATGATGACTGTCGGCATTTCCTTTTTACCGCTCTTCCGTTCCAAAAGCGGTTCCAGATATTCAATCGCCAATTTCATCGATTCCGCGCTGGCAATCAACTGGGGAAGGAAATACTTTCCTTTATCGAACAAATCCCCCACTTCATTGATGGCGGGAAGAAGAATATCGTTTAAGATCTCCTCAGGTTCCATTCCGCGGGCCAGCCCGTCTTTCGTATCGCTTACAATTCTCTTTCTATTTCCTTTTAAAACGGCTTCCCTGATAAGCGATGCCGCGTTTTCTTCCTTTTCCTCTTTCTTCTCTTCTTTTCTTTCCGCGCCTGGAAGTTTCTTTTCCTCCCTGCCGTTCATCTGCTTAATATAATGGATGTCCGCATCCTCTTTGGCCAATAACAGATCCGCCGCAAAGGCACTGCTCACCAGCAAGTCCTGGGAAGGATTGGCAATGGCCATGGTAAGCCCTTCCTGTATCGCCATGGTAAGAAATGCCGCGTTCACATATCCTCTTCCCGGCAGCCCGAACGAAATATTGGAAAGCCCGCAGACCGTGGCATATCCCATTTCCTTGCAATAACGAATGGTTTCCAGAGCTTCCAGCGCCGCTGTTTTATTCGCTCCGACGGTCGTCACCAGCCCATCCACTACAATATCTCTCCGGTCCATTCCAAGTTCCTCAGCCCTGTCCGCTATCCTTCGGATAATTTCCTTTTTCTCATCCAGATCTTTCGGAAGTCCCTGGTCCGACAATGGAAGCAGTATAAACATAGCGCCGTATTTTTTAGCCAGGGGAAGCAACTGTTCAAATTTTACCTTTTCATAGGATATGGAGTTGATCAGCGCTCTTCCTGGATATCTCCGCAACGCCGCCTCCAGTACGTCTACATGGCTGGAATCGATAGAAAGGGGCAAAGAAGTTACGCCGGATACTTCTTCCAAAACCTTCAGCATCATCTGTTTTTCATCAATACCGCTCATTCCCATGTTAATATCGAGTATCTCGGCTCCGCAAGCCTCCTGTTCTTCCGCAAATTGCAAAACCATATCCAGGCTGCCCTCTCTCAACTGTTCCTGCAATTTCTTTTTCCCGGTAGGATTGATTCTCTCCCCGATCATCAGGAAACGGTCTTTCAAACCAAATTCTATGGTTTTTCTTTCCGACGACAAAAATCTTTTTTCCGGCTTTTTTCTATGGAGAATTTCCATCTGCTTCGTCCGCGCACAAAGTTTTTCGATATATTCCGGCGCCGTACCGCAGCAACCGCCCAGAATGGAGGCTCCCGCCTCCACCAGACGCGCCATTCCCTCTGCAAAGGTTTCGCTGTCCATATCGTATACCGTATTTCCCTCCCCGTCTAAAGCGGGAAGGCCGGCGTTCGGTTTGGCGATCACCGGAATCGATGTGGCTTCCGCCATAGTCTGTATGATATCCGCCATCTTGTCCGGCCCTGTAGAGCAGTTTGCCCCTACTGCAGAAGCACCAAGACTTTCCAGCACCACCGCCGCTGTTTTTGCATCGGTGCCATATAAGGTCCTTCCATCCGCTTCAAAGGTCATTGTCACCATCACCGGCAGGTCGCAGCATTCCTTCGCCGCAATCAAAGCCGCCCTGCTCTCCTGAAGGCTCATCATCGTCTCCACGACCAGAAGGTCCACTCCTGCCTGAACCAAATAGCCGATCTGTTCCTTATATATTTCAACCAGTTCTTCAAAATCCATGGTTCCTATAGGAGCCAGCTGTTCCCCTGTCATAGTCAGGTCGCCAGCCACCAGACACCGGTTTCCTGCCGCCTCTTTGGAAATGGCCGCCAGCTCCTGATTCATCCGGCCAATCTTGTCTTCCAACCCATATTCTTTCAATTTTACGGCATTGGCGGAAAAAGTCGGCGCATAGATAATATTGCTTCCCGCTTCTATAAACTCTCTTTGCAGACCAAGCAATACTTCCCGATGTTCCAAAATCCACTCTTCCGGGCAAACTCCTGCCGGCATTCCTCGTTTCAAAAGATTGGAGCCGGTCGCCCCATCGAGATAAATGGGATATTTCTTTATCATTTCCTGAAATTCTTTTCTCGTCATTTTCCCAGCCATACCCCTTCCAAATTCCATATTTTTATCATAAATTTCATCACTGATGGAATCTATGCTATCATAAAACAAAAAAAACTACAACTATAAAAAAGACAGCCTATAGCCAAATCCTGTATGGCAAACTGCCGGTATTTGGCTGTGGGCTGTCCGAATTTTAATGTTGTCTGTTACAAAAGGATTATGATTGTCCGCGAAGTTTAAACTGTTGGACGGATGTTTTCATTCTTTCCGCATGATTATATAGCTCTCTGGCAGACATCGCTGATTTTTCTGCCGTCGAAGCGTTCGTCTGTACTACCTCTGATATTTGCTCCATGCCAAGAGTCAGTTGTCGCAGTGACTCGGACTGCTGCAATGCCGAATCGGCGATCCGTTCCATCAGATCCGTGGATTTCCGCGCGCCCTGAACCCCTGCTGCCAAAGCTTCCGTCGTATCCGCTGACAACGCGGTTCCCTGCTGAATCAGCATAATTGAATTCTCAATCAGTTCCGTAATATTTTGAGCGGAATCCGAACTCTTATTTGCCAGGCTCTTTACTTCCTCCGCTACTACGGCAAAACCTTTACCGGCTTCGCCGGCCCGGGCTGCTTCCACAGCCGCATTCAGCGCAAGCAGATTGGTCTGGAAAGAGATATCCTCAATCGTCTTAATAATGCCGCCGATTTCCTGGGATGCCTTTGAAATATCCTCCATGGCAAGTTTCAAATCCACCATTTTTCTGTTGCAGACATCCAGCTGCCTTGCCGCATCGGTAGAACACTTTCTCGCATCTTCGGCATCCGCGGAAGTGCGGTCAACCTGGCCGGATAATTCCTCAATACTTGCGGAAAGTTCCTCTACCGCCGAAGCCTGTTGTACGGCACCTTCGGAAAGAACTTCCGCATCGGAAGCCATCGTCTTTGATTCCTTTGATACCTGCCCGGATATATAATTTATTTGGGAAAGAGCTTCGTTCAGGGAATCCAATATCTGGCTCATTGCATTCTGGATCGGAACGAATTCTCCTCTGTAGCTGCTGTCGATCGACAAATCCATCTTTCCCTGCGCCATCTGGCTTAGCTTAGAATCGATATCATCAATATATTTTTTTAATTCCCTTTTTGTCTCATGGATGGACTCTACCAGCATACCGATTTCCGAAGTGTCGGAACGTAATGAAAACTCTGCCGAAAGATTCCCCTGAGAGATTTCTCCCATCTGAGTTTTCACCGCGATTACCGGCCTTAAAACTTTCTTTCTGATAAATACCATACTGATAATCTGCAAAATACCTACAATCAGCAATGCCCCAAATATAGTTGCACTGATAAAATCCGTTTTCTTTGTTAAAACGTCAACTTTCTCCTTTGCCCTAGCATCCAGTGTTGATAAAAACTGCTCCTTCAGAGAATTGATTTTTGCAATGGATGTGCTATATTCTTCTCCATAAACATAGTCTATGGCCTCTTCCCTTTTTCCTGCCTGTACATTTTCCATTGCTTGTTCCTCCAAAGGAACAAGTTCATTGGAAAGCGAAGACATGGCGTCTATCATCTCCTGCTCTTCGGTGGTAATGCCGATTTCCTGCATGGCGGCCACTCCCAAATCCCTGTTTTTCAGGTTATTGATCTCATTCCAATAATTATCATAATGTTCTTGTTGGCCTGTCGCCGCAAAAGCCCTTACCTCATTCGTCAGATAAGCGGATCCATTCATAAAACGATTCGCATTATAAGTCAGTGCAAACCTTTCTTCGCTGGCCTCCCTCAGTTCCTGATTGGCATAGCTGTAGCTAACCAAAGAAAGAACCATAAAAATAAGCGAAAGAATAGAAATTCCATTTAAAATCAGCGTTACAAGAGATTGATTCATTGCCTTTTTCATTTTGCCCACTCCTTCCAGTGTCTATGGCAGTGTATAGATTTTTCTTGTTTTATTGTACTAAAAAGAAGCTGTAATAGCAAGGGCGTAATAGAAAAATGTCGCAATTACGGGTTTTGCCCATAAAACCCTAAAGCAAACCAAAACATATCATTAAAAAGACAATCAAAACATGCCAATTTATAAATTTCTTCACATATTTTTCACCGCATCTTCAAACTCCTGCTCTGTCTCTACAAAACGGTAAGGCTCATATTCCCCATATGCAGAAGGACGGCTTATTGTCACAAGCTGTATAGTATCATACCCCACAGCCCGCATCAGCTTTTCTTTAAAATCCGCTAAATGCTGGCCGTGCGTCATCTGAAGCGCAAGACACTCTACATCATTAAACTTCTTAGCAACCAGATAGCACATTCTCCAACACCTCCTTAAACTCATTTTCATTTCTGATTCTGGCATCTTCATATGCCCGGCGCAACATGCTTCCTATGTGGTTTTCATATTTTCTTTTATAGACATACTTATGAAGCCAGTTATTCAACTGTCTGTCATAAAAAGTATTATACTGGATTTCTATCGGGATGCCCTTCTAAAATCTCCACACCCTTGTAACTGCACAACTGCTTTAAAATATCACGCAAATTTGTTTTATATTGATTATAGACAATTTTTCGTCTATACTTTGGGGTGAAGATGATGTGGTATTTACACATCCACTTCGTGTGGGCAAGCGAATTTGTTTGTTTTGCCATAAAATCACCTTTCCTTTCTTTTAATAGTGGCCTGAACATCTCTATTATAATGGAAAGGTGATTTTTGTATAACAAACGTCGCGCACCCGCATAGCGGGTGGTTAATATTTCGCATGTTTCCGTTTCTCTGTTGAGAAACTCCAACATACTCAACAGGGTCTATCCGACCCACAAAATGAGGGCTAACCAAACCATTTTATGGCTTGATTAACCCCCAAAAATACGGGATTTTCTTAGAACTTGCCTTCCTTAGCGGCTTCCTCAATGGAAACGGCGAAGGGTGGATTTATAAGGGTTGGTGGGGTGTTTGTGCGCTATGGGTGTGCTACTCTGCACATCCAATTACTCTCCTACACTTTTCGCCGTAGTATGATTAGCGTATGTCGCCCAATCAGGTTCGTAATCTTCGGTTGCCTGATTTCCCCATAGTGTCCAACCTGGTCTACTTCCACGAGCAAACATTTCTAAAAATGGGCCTGGACTACACGCCTCAATTAAGGGGATAAATTCATCCGGTTTTCTCGAATGTTCCCTTTTCATAGTTCTTAATAAATTTACCTGACTACGACCTGGCTGCAAGGTTCTATTATCAGCTCCTTTTATTCCGAATAATAACAATTCAGTAACATTTCTAAAATAGAAACCTACTCCTCGTCCATCCGGGCCACCATCCTTTCTTATTTTTTCCCAAACAAGATTTGTTTTATATTCAAATCCCCAAGCCTTCATTACTTCAAGCCCATCTGGTAACAGCGCATTAGGTACCCACAAATACAAATGACATTTTTCATCTGTAACGTCACTCACAGGTAATTTCATTATTTCATCCAAAGTCATAGTAGAATATCTGTTTAAACGCTTATGTTCTGGTGCCACTTTACCCGTTCTATTTTGAAATTGCCACGGTGGATCAGCTAAAATAGTTCTAAATTTTCTATCACCACAACTTTCTTTAAACTCATCTATTGTTTGGTCTAAAGTTAGACTTTCTATCATATCATTCACTCCAATCAATTATACTTGCAGGCGTAATTCCAATTGCTAATATAGGACAACCTCCATGACGCCGCGAATCTAGACGAGGTATTAGTTTTCCCATAAATGTTGTACTCGCACCATATTTTGTCATAACACCAAGTTTTTTGAATACATCATTTAATGATTCGCTTCTCGTAATAATGATACCAACGCTAATTATATCACATTCATAGTATGTACGCATTGCAAAAAGATCACGATCATATGTCTGATCTTTACTATTCCATTCAATATCCAATGCTACCCTTCCTTTGACAAAATCAATGTTGTGCCCATCTATATAATTATTTATTACTTTTTCTGATTCAACTGTATTTGAAAATATACCTTTTCTTTCACCCTTCCTAGGATAAAATTTAATTAATAAATCTCCGGAAATTTTAATTTCTCTCCAACCTAACGGTTCTAATATTTTGTTAAATTTAGGTGGAATAGGTGATTCATTTCCCCCTGCTTTTGTAATTTCAGCTATTGTTATTTGCAATGAACGTAATGATTGTATTACTTCACCAAATTCATTAGCAAAAGATTGTGAAATTATTTCTGCTGCATGGTTATAATTCAAAATTTCAAAATTATTAACAATATCCTCTGGAAATAGCTCTTTCCATTTCTCCATCTGCTTACCCTCTTTTATAAATGTTTTTATTTATCCTTTCTTGATTTTATAAATACGTGATGTTTACATCACGCACTAAAGCATTCACCATAAAAACATCTCTCTATCATTCTTACCAACTATATTACTTTTCCAGTATCTCTCATAGTAAACGTAGCGTCAAAGTCGCAATCCAACAACTCCGCAATCTTTCTCAATTCCTTCTCCGAAAAATTATCATCCCGAAGTTTATTACTCAAATTATTACCACTATATCCAAGCATTTCCGCCAAGTCCTTTATCTTCATGCTTCGTTCTATTAAAAGGATACGGATTTTAGAAGCCAAAGCCATAGAATCACCCCGTTTTTCTTTTTATAAAGATTATACAGTAATAAATGTGAAAAATCAAAGCATCATGTGATTCCTAATTTATTTTTGTTGTCATAGTATTGGCATTTCACATCTATATCTGTATAATCACATATATAATTAAGATTACAGATTTATATTTGTGATTCAAGTGAGATGATGTTAAATTGTTAAATTTTTATAAACTCTACTACACAATGTAAAGGAATGCGATAACGATATTTGATATGGAAAAGAATCTTTCCCACTATATCAGAAGGGAATACGAAAAACTAAATTCAAAAGAACAGCAACGGAATTAAGCAGTCATAAAACTGGCTGCTGTCAGTGAAATATTGCTAACGCAAAGAATCAGGCTTGTACTTCCACATGGTAGCCATGCTTCTCTAATTCCCGTATGTACCGGGAAAGCTGTTTTTGTTCACAGTTTTTACGTCTGGCTTCAAAACAGGATTCATCGAAAAGAGTACCCTGTTTGAGCATGGCGTAAATGATTACGAGAAGTTTTCTGGCAAGGGCGACAATGGCCTTTTGGGCCCCTTCTTCCGCTTGATTCTCCAATGCCAGGCAGATAGATAGGTATTCCGTTTCCCGGCAATCACCCAGGCAATTTCGTAAAGCATACTTTTTATGTAAGGATTGCCTTTTGTGACAGAAGCACTTTCATTATTTCCAGGACACAGACCTGCCCATAGACAGATATGTTCTGCAGTTTTGAACGGTTTCATGTCAATGCCGATTTCAGCAATGATTGCGCAGGAAGCCGTTGTGCTTATTCCATAAATGCCGCTCAGCTGTTCCACCTGCAAAGCAAATGGGGTCATATCCGCCTCAAGGTTCTTTTCGATTTCGGCAAGGTGTTCTTTTAAAGAATCATAATGGCTCATAAGAATTTTAAGAAATGCCTTCCGGTACTCCGACAGGGTTCCATTTACAGGCATGAGGATTTCATCTATACGGTTTCTTGTCTTTGTTTTTAAGCAGGAGTCCAAAGCAGTCCGGTCAATTTGGCCATGCTCAATCAGGTGCAGGATGATGTTCCTGCCAGAAATGCCAAAAATATCAGAAATAAAAGAGGATAAGCGGAAACCGGAGCTTTGCAGGAATTTCTCAACCCTGTTTTTCTGAGGTGTGATGTCACGGATGACGCTTTTGTGGTAACGGTTTAAGTCACGGAACTCTCGTATTGTTTTTTCAGGAATGAAGCTTCCGTTCAAAAGTCTGGCGCGTAATACGGTGGAGATCCATTCGGAATCCCGCATAGCTGTTTTCTTGCCTGGGACATTCTTCATATGGCACGCATTTACAACAAGCAAAGTAATGTTTCCGGAAAAGGCCTCTTCCAGTATTTCATAAACAGGCGTCCAGTAAATGCCCGTGCTTTCCATAGCGACATGATGGCAGTTTTGTGAAATGATCCAGTCCCGTAAAGCAATCATATCCGGGATCAGGGTGGTAAACTCACGGATTTCGGAATGTGTCGGTTTACCTAAAGGACCAGTAAGGATACAGGCGACAATTTTTTCTTTGTGGACATCCAGCCCACAGGAAATTTCCAGAAGGTCTTTCATACAGAGCATCTCCTTTGCAATCGAATTGGCAGGAGATTTGCCCGAGGTGATACGGACTTTGCTACTCGTGCTATCCAAAAAGACGCAACAATATGCTGTGCTCAAGGGCAAAACATTTACGTTGAAAAACGGGGTGCAGATCCTCCAAGGTGCAATCAAACTTAATCCTGCCTGAATCTATTATAAGTTTTCAATATGATGTATCGCTATGCCATGAAACATGAGATTGTCCAAAAGGATTACGCACAGCTTTGTAACGCTGTCAAACGGGAAGCGCCTGAAAAAGAAATGATTCCCTTTACACCGGAAGAAATATCCCTTCTCTGGGAGAATATAAACGAGGTTCCTTTTGTTGACATGATATTAGTGGGTATTTACAGCGGATGGCGCCCACAGGAATTAGCGTCCTTAAAGACAGCGGATATTGACCTTGAAGCCAACACCATGAAAGGCGGCATGAAAACAGACGCAGGAAAGAACCGTGTTGTACCAATCCACCCTGTTATTCTACCTCTCATTGAAAAACGCTTCTCGCCAGATAACGAATATCTTTTTAATGGCGATAACGGATAGCAGGGAACCTACATGACCTATGACAAATACCGGGGTCGGTTTGTAAAAGCCATGAAACGCTTAAAACTGACTCACCGACCGCACGAAACCAGACATACCTTCATCACAAAAGCAAAAGAATGTCATGTAAACGAATACATATTAAAACTCATTGTCGGTCACGCCATAACAGATATTACAGAAAAAACCTACACTCACCGAACAATAGAGCAACTCCATAAAGAGATATGCAAGATAACAAAATAAGAGATGTTTCACAAGGCATAAACCATGTAAACATCTCTTATCATTCAAATCTATTTGTGCGCTACACACTCAAATTCAGCACTTTTCAGCACACCTCACAACTTCTCAAACCCTTATAAAATAAGAATTCCTTAGAACTTTCCTTCCTTAGCCGCTTCCTCAATAGAAACAGCCACAGCTACAGTCATACCAACCATCGGGTTATTTCCTGCGCCGATCAGACCCATCATCTCAACGTGAGCGGGTACGGAAGAAGAACCTGCAAACTGTGCGTCGGAATGCATACGTCCCATCGTATCCGTCATACCATAGGAAGCAGGGCCGGCTGCCATATTATCCGGGTGAAGCGTACGTCCTGTACCGCCGCCGGAAGCAACAGAGAAATACTTCTTGCCCTGTTCGATACATTCTTTCTTATATGTACCTGCAACGGGATGCTGGAATCTCGTCGGGTTGGTGGAGTTACCGGTAATAGAAACATCCACGCCTTCCTTATGCATGATAGCAACGCCTTCGCATACGTCGTTAGCGCCGTAGCAGTTTACTTTTGCACGAAGTCCTTCGGAATAAGATTTTCTGTAAACTTCTTTTACCGTATTGGTATAAGGATCATACTCTGTCTCAACAAAAGTAAATCCGTTGATTCTGGAAATAACCTGAGCTGCATCTTTTCCAAGGCCGTTCAGAATAACTCTTAAGGGTTTCTGACGTACTTTATTCGCTTTCTCAGCGATACCGATTGCTCCTTCCGCAGCTGCAAAGGATTCATGTCCTGCCAGGAAGCAGAAGCATTCGGTCTCTTCTTCCAAAAGCATCTTTCCAAGATTACCATGTCCAAGTCCTACTTTACGAGTATCCGCAACGGAACCCGGAATACAGAAAGCCTGAAGGCCTTCGCCGATAGCCGCTGCAGCGTCTGCTGCCTTTTTGCAGTCTTTTTTAATAGCGATCGCAGCGCCTACGATATAAGCCCAGCATGCATTCTCAAAGCAGATGGGCTGAATGCCTTTTACCTGGTCGTAAACGTTAAGGCCGGCATCCTTCGTAATTTTCTCCGCTTCTTCAAGCGAAGAGATTCCGTAGCTGTTTAATACGGAATTAATCTTATCAATTCTTCTTTCATATGATTCAAATAACGCCATCTTCCAAGTCCTCCTTATTCTTCTCTCGGATCAATAATCTTAACAGCATCTGCCACGCGGCCGTACTGGCCCTTAGCTTTTTCCCATGCTGTGTTCGGATCGTCGCCCTTTTTGATGAAATCTGTCATTTTGCCGAGGCTTACGAACTGATAGCCGATAATCTGGTCTTCTGCATCCAATGCGATACCTGTTACATATCCTTCAGCCATTTCGAGATAACGGGGACCCTTCTTTAATGTACCATACATCGTACCAACCTGGCTTCTAAGGCCTTTACCCAAATCTTCAAGGCCTGCGCCTACCGGAAGTCCGTCTTCAGAAAATGCGCTCTGGCTTCTTCCGTATACGATCTGTAAGAACAGCTCTCTCATGGCAGTATTGATCGCATCGCATACAAGGTCTGTATTCAGCGCTTCCATCACTGTTCTTCCGGGTAAAATCTCAGACGCCATAGCTGCGGAATGCGTCATGCCGGAGCAGCCGATCGTTTCTACCAGCGCTTCCTGGATGATACCTTCCTTCACATTCAATGTGAGCTTGCAAGCTCCCTGCTGAGGCGCACACCAGCCAATACCATGCGTTAAACCGGAAATATCTTTGACTTCTTTGGCCTTCACCCATTTCGCTTCTTCCGGGATAGGCGCACAGCCGTGATTTACACCCTGTGCTACTGTACACATTTCTTCAACTTCCTTTGAATAAATCATGTGAAAACTCCTTTCAATATGTAACTTGTGAATTTTATTGGCGCCAGCCCTCAGGTTGGCGGCCTACGTGCGTATTCACGCACTTTTTAACATAACCATAACCGCAATTCTTATTTTCGCATATTTTCTGCAAAAAATCCAGTATATTTTCAAATTATATTGTCAGTTCCATGATTTTTTTACCTTCTTGTAACGATCTCTCCCTCTTTCTTATAAATGCTGTTTTCCGGCACATACCCCCTGACAGAAGAGGTGGGATATATGCTGGCCCCTTTTCCAACCACTGTACCCGGATTCAGAACGGAATTGCATCCGACTTCCACATCATCTCCAAGCATGGCTCCAAATTTTTTCAGTCCCGTTTCCAGGCATTCTTCCTGAAATTTTACCGTCACCAGGGTCTTATCGCTCTTCACATTCGAAGTAATGGAACCGGCTCCCATATGTGCCTTATATCCAAGGATGCTGTCACCCACATAATTGTAATGAGGCACCTGGACTTTATTAAAAAGAATCACATTTTTCAGTTCCGTAGAGTTTCCTACTACCGCTCCTTTTCCGACGATCGCGCTTCCCCTGATAAAAGCACAGTGGCGTATCTCGGCATCCTCATCGATGATAGCCGGACCGTTGATATACGCGCTTGGGAATACCTTCGCCGACTTTGCCACCCATACGTCTTCCCCTCTTTTTTCATACTTTTCCTCAGGAAGCTTTGCTCCCAGTTCCATAATAAAATCTTTGATCTTACCAAGCGCTTCCCACGGATATTCCACTCCTTCAAAAATATCCGCCGCAATCGTTTCCGACAGAGAATACAGATTTTTTACTTTCCATTGTTCCATTTTTAACCTCATTTCTGCACGGCTTTTTCTCAGTTTTGCCGGGACGGCTCATGAACAAGTTTGCGGATGCCGCACGGACACAAACCCTGATTTTCCTTCGTCTATTTTTTATAATTCTGGGCCGCATGGTCGAACTGCCGGAACAAAAAGCCCTGATTTCCCATCTGTTTTACCATATTGGTCCGTCTGCTCACAAAATCATCCAGTTTTGCCATATATTCCTTTTCCGTAATATTCCCCTCTGCCACCAGCGTCAGCCCCTTTTCCCAGCTCGCCGTAAGTGCAGGATCAAGCAATGGCCTGATCGATCCTGCCACCACATCATAAATCATTTCTCCCATAAGGGTAGGCGTAATAATCTGCGTTTTTTTATTCAAATCCAAATATTTGATATGGACAAGCTTTTTTAATATTTCAGCCCTTGTGGCGGAAGTGCCGATACCGCTTCCTTTGATCTGGGCCCTTAATTCCTCATCCTCAATAAACTGGCCGGCATTTTCCATGGTCAGTATCATCGTTCCTGAATTATAACGTTTTGGCGGCGATGTTTCCCCTTCCTTTATTTCCATTCCTTTCAAACGAAAAACCGTACCCTTCTTCAACCGCTGTACCATCGCGATAAACCCGGGATCTTTCGTATCCGCGGCTCCATTTTCCCCGTCCTCTTTCTCCTTCTCTTCTTTCTTTTTTAGAAAGGAAAAACCTTCCG
>ERZ808040.329-NODE-329-length-43836-cov-82.369113_pt1 | contig 43836 bp, 39 predicted proteins | sample MGYA00380191_ERZ808040 | MGnify/ENA primary metagenome ERZ808040 (study PRJEB31490, sample SAMN06133395) | mouse gut metagenome | isolation source: J6 | host: mice | place: China: Chengdu | collected 2015-05 ...
GCAGGTTTGCGAATAAGAGGATGGACTTGTGCTGAGTGTGGCACATGGCATGATAGAGATATCAATGCTGCTAAGAATATCCTTGCGGTCGGGCTTGACCGTCTAGCTGTAGGAATCCCCTCGGTTTAGCGAGGGGAGGAAGTCAATTAAGTCATAAAGTTATTTAAGCCATAAAAAAGCTATCTTCACGATTCATAGTGATCGTATCTATCAAACCCACATATCCTATTAGGTTAGTTAAGTCCTCATGACCAAAATTCCAATGCAGCCTGCTGACAGCGCGCCAGCCACATTTCATCCTAACCAAGACGCTCAAACCAAGACCAATATTCTTGGTATGAGCCAGCAGCAGTTAGGCGAGTACTTCAAGCAGATAGGGGAGAAGCCATTTCGTGCCACTCAGGTTATGAAGTGGATCTATCAGCACGGGGTAACTGACTTTGAGCAAATGACCAACTTGTCTAAAGGCCTACGTGAGAAGCTAAGCGAGCAGGCGTGTGTCGAAGCGCCAGAAGTAGTGCACAAAGAATTTAGTGAAGATGGTACCCGTAAATGGGTGTTCAAAGTGGCCGGTGGCTCTTTGGTAGAAACCGTCTTAATTCCTGCTGATGACAGTAAGGTGAATGGACGCAAGACTTTGTGTATCTCATCTCAAGTGGGCTGTGCCTTGGACTGTAGCTTCTGTAGTACAGGTAAACAGGGCTTTGAGCGCGACTTGACGCCTGCTGAAATTATTGGTCAGTTATGGGTAGCCAACGCCTCTTATATGGAAGGCGTGGACAACTCAGAGTGGCAAAATAATGTCACCAACGTAGTGATGATGGGAATGGGTGAGCCTTTACTTAACTACAAGCCCGTTGTGTCTGCAATGAGCTTGATGCTGTCTGATCATGCTTATGGGTTATCAAAACGTCGAGTTACTTTATCAACCTCGGGTGTTGTGCCTAAAATGTATGACTTGTACAAAGACATTGATGTGGCCCTAGCCATCTCATTACACGCGCCAAATGATGAGCTGCGTAATGAGCTGGTGCCTATTAATAAAAAATATCCGTTAAGTGAGCTGATTGCTGCAGCCAAAGCTTATGTGCATGACAACAATCCTCGTCATAAAAAGCACGTTACCATTGAGTATGTGATGCTGGCAGGCGTGAATGACAGTGATGAGCATGCCCATCAGTTGGTTGAGCTGCTAAAAGACTTACCTAGCAAGATTAACTTAATTCCGTTTAACCCATTCCCACATGCGCCGTATGATCGCTCGAGCAATAACCGCATTCATGCCTTTAGCAATATTTTAAATAATGCTGGTTTTGTTTGTACCATTCGCCAAACCCGTGGCGATGATATCGATGCAGCTTGTGGTCAACTAGTGGGACAGGTAGCGGATAGAACGCGACGCTCTGCTAAGTGGCAACAAAGTATTAAGTCTCGCCAAGCTGAGCAAGAAAACAACTAGAAACCAAACGGGTTGTCATGTCTTGGCCTGATATAGCTTAGTAGAACAAAGTTTTTATTGCAGCTAAAAGGTGTCCAAGAGCAATAAAATGATACTAACAGCGGTATTAATAGTAGTTTGGTTTTCCCCCTGCTGCTGCGTCAAGTAGGAGCAGGGGAGGTTTTGGGGTAAAATTTTTAGAGGTTTTAGGTGCACAAACTGGGCTAGGCCGTTACAATACCCTGCAGGTGGTGTTATATTTAGCAAAACGTAATCTATTTAGGGATAAAAATGACAGGCATGGCTCAGAACTATTTTACTGCTGAGCGTATAATTCGGCTGACATTATCCCAAGGTTTTGGCTTAATTAGGACCCAGAAGCGTTTTGCTATATTGATTGTAACCACAGGCCTCATGCTGGGTTGTTAGTCAGTTTCGTACCAAACTCAAGCTAAAACGCAAGAGGCTAATCGTTCCTACTCTAAGGCACAAGCCGATGAGATTGCGTATATTAGAACTCAGATGGCAGCTCAATATTTACAGCAAAATCAGCTGGATAATGCCAAGCGCCAATTAGAAAAAGCACTGTCTGCCAATGAACGCTATGCCCCTGCTTATGATATGATGGGGGTTTTGTTACAAACAGAAGGCAGTCCGTTAAATATTACCAAGGCTGAGTCCTACTTTCGCCAAGCCTTAGTGTTGCAGCCGCTGCTGATGAAAGCCCGCAATAATTATGGTGTCTACTTAGCACAGTTGGGCCGATATGATGAGGCGCTGACTCAGTTTGAAATAGCGGGCGCTGCTTTGGGCTATGAAGGTCGAATTAAGGCCTTAGAAAACTTAGGCGTTACGGCTTTAAAAGTGGGTGATTATCCGCTTGCCACTGACACCTTTGTCAGAATATTAGAGCGTGACCGCAGTAATTTATTGGCTCACCTAGAGCTGGTAGATTTATTAATCATGGATCAGCAGTGGCAACAAGCTAAGACTTTATATGCTGAGATGCTAACTCTAGTAGCAGAGCAGGATACCGCCCACCCTAGAATACAGCAGCAAGGGGCTAAGTTGAGTCTTTAGCTGGACCTAAATATAATATAATTAAGTATAAAGTAAGTTATTCATGCAACGATATAATTCGCGACAGCTTTAGCTGACTTACCGCATAGTGAAGAAGCCAAAAAGCTAAAAATTTGGATTCGTAACCCAGAGGCATCATGGAAACCGATAGAAAAGACCCGTTAACCCCTACCTTAGATACATCAAATCAGAATGTTGGCTCGTTTGGGAATCGACTCAAGCAGGCTCGTATTAATAAAAACCTAACCCTAGATGATGTGGCGGCTGAGTTATTTATCCTACGTCGCCATCTTGAGGCAATTGAAGCAGAGGACTTTAGATCTTTGCCACAGATAGCCTTTGCTCGAGGTTTCGTGATTAACTATGCTAAGTTTGTTGGGCTAGATCCAGATGAGATTGCAGATAGTTTTAATCGTAACTATCCTGATGAGTTAAAAAAGAAAAGCGTTGATGATATCGAGTCTCCGCTAAAGCCTATGGGTACTTTGCAGCGCGAAGGTCGACGGGCTATTCGTATTAACCCTCTTTTGGTATTGGGTTTAATCGGTCTGATTATTTTAGCGGTCTTCTTAATTCGCACCATTTCCAATGCTAAAGATGCTGCACAAGTCGAGACACAAGACAGTGCTTTGGTAGATGATTTGTCTGACAGTGAACAGTCAGCAGGTGCCGCAGTGAACACCACTGTAGTCAGCAGCGGTAATGACTTACAAAGCTCAGGGTCAGCCTTGAGTCTGAATGCCGAAGACGCTACTTTAGACTTTCGAGTGACAGATACTACGCCGTTAACAGTGGTTGATGCCACAGGCAAAACCTTATTGACCGGTGAGCAGGGCGCGGGTAACTATAAGCTATCTGGAAAAGCTCCCTTTAAAGTACAAATTGGCAATGTGTCTAACGTGACTTTAAATCTTAATGGAGAGTCGATTAAGCTAAATGACTTTGCCCAAAATAACCAAGCTAACTTTAGCTTAGCTCCTTAATAGGTCTGTTCTCTACTTTATATATTCAGCATTATGGGCTTATCTATGATTGTTACATTAGTTAAGCCCTGCATTATCAGATAACCGTTCTATAAATTTTCAGTCAACTGAGAAGTCTTATGTCTACTCCCTCTCCAATTAAACGTCGTCAAACCAAAAAAATCTATGTCGGTGATGTGGCAGTCGGTGGTGACGCCCCGATTAGTGTCCAAAGCATGACCAACACCGATACCTGTGATGTAGAGGCTACGGTAGCCCAGATACAGCGCTGCGCGGAAGCTGGTGCTGACATGATGCGTATTTCAACGCCTACCATGGATACCGTTGCTGCTTTTGCAGAAATTAAAAAGCAAGTCAATATTCCGTTAATTGCAGACGTCCACTTTGACTATAAGATTGCCTTAGCCGTTGCGGCTGCAGGGGCGGACTGTCTTCGTATTAACCCAGGTAATATCGGTAATGATGCCAAGGTGAGAGAGGTTGTGGCCTGTGCTCGCGATTATAATATTCCTATTCGTATTGGGGTAAATGCAGGCTCTCTAGAAAAAGAGATTCAGCGTAAATACACTGAGCCAACCGGTGAGGCTATGGTGGAATCTGCCATGCGCCACATCGACATCTTAGACCGCTTGAACTTTGATCAATATAAAGTATCGGTAAAAGCCAGTAATGTGTTTTTAACTTTAGATGCTTACCGCTTATTGTCTCAGCAAATCGACAACCCACTGCATTTAGGGGTAACAGAAGCGGGTGTGTATCGCACTGGTACAGTTAAGTCTGCCATTGCTTTAGGCGGCTTATTATTAGACGGTATTGGCGACACAATTCGTATTTCGTTAGCTGCTGAACCAGAAGATGAGATTAAAATTGGCTTTGATATCCTAAAATCACTGGGTATTCGTGCCAACGGTATTAACTTTATCGCGTGTCCTAGCTGCTCTCGTCAAGAATTTGATGTAATTCGAGTGATGAACGAGCTAGAAGCCCGTTTAGAAGATGTACGAGTTCCAATGGACGTGTCTGTAATTGGCTGCAAGGTGAATGGCCCAGGTGAGGCAAAAGAAGCAGACATCGGTGTGGTAGGCGCTTCGCCTAATTCATTGGTATATTTGCAAGGTGAGAAGAGTCATTTAATCGACACCACCACTGTGGTAGATAATATCGAAAAAATGGTTAGAGAGCGTGTGGCACAAGCAGAACAGAAAGCGGCCAATGAGATTTTACGAGTAGATGGCAGCAATTAATCTGCTTAAGTAATTGAGTCTGCAAAAATATAAGTAACCGCCTTACTTAGCTAACCTGCATCTTCATAATAAAGTTAGAAATTAAGCTAAATAAAAAATATTTGGGCAAACAGTATGATTAAATCAATCAAAGGTTTTAATGACATCTTGCACGTGGCTACCTCTAGCAGCCAACCGAGCAGTGAATGGCGTCATTTAGAGGGCATATTAAAGAACGTTTTAGATCAATTTGGCTATGATGAAATTCGTCTGCCGATTGTTGAAGAGACACAGCTATTTGCCCGTGCTATCGGTGATGCCACTGATATCGTTGAAAAAGAGATGTTTAGTTTCACCGATAAGTCAGATCCACCGACACCTATTACGCTTCGCCCTGAAGGGACAGCCGGTGCAGTGCGTGCTGTTATTGAGCATAATCTACTGCGTGGTGATAGCCCCAAACTTTGGTATTTAGGCCCCATGTTCCGTTATGAGCAGCCACAAAAAGGCCGCTATCGCCAGTTCCACCAGTTGGGTGTAGAAGCTTTTGGTAGTGAGCTTGCTGACGTGGAAGCTGAATTGATTGCGATGACGCACATGATGTGGAAGCGTCTTGGCATTGACCATGAGCTAACTTTAGAGATTAATAGCTTAGGCGAATTAGATGAGCGCCTAGCTTATCGTGCCGCCTTGGTTGAGTTTTTGCATAACAAAAAAGACTTGCTAGATGAGGACAGTCAGCGTCGTCTAACCACCAATCCGCTGCGTATCTTAGACAGTAAAGACAAAGAGACTCAGGCGATTTTAGAGAATGCTCCTAGACTAGCAGACTACTTAGGTGAAGACAGCAAGGCTCACTTTGAGCAATTAAAAACCTACTTAACGGCGCTAGGTATCGCCTATGTGGTCAACCCAAAACTAGTGCGCGGCTTAGATTACTACAACAAAACCGTATTTGAGTGGGTAACCGATAAGCTGGGTTCACAAGCTACGGTTTGTGCTGGTGGTCGTTATGATGGACTAATTGGCCAGTTAAAATCTATTGGTAAGCCTGCAGATAAAGCCAAAACAGTTAAGTCAGATCCCGCAGTAGGTTTTGCTATGGGTATTGAAAGACTGTTGCTATTGGTGCAAGCGGTAAACCCAATGCCAGAATTTTCTTCTTGTGATGTCTTTGTGGTGGTGCACCCAGAGTTATATGATCAAGGTTTGCTGTACGCTCAGTCCTTACGTGAAGCTCGTCAAGACTTGCAGATTAAGATGTCTAGTGCCAACAGTATGAAGGCGCAAATGAAAAAAGCCGATAAGTCAGGGGCTAAAATAACGGTTATCATAGCGCAAGACGAAATAGAAAACGGCAGTATCAGCATTAAAACGATGGAAACTGGGGAGCAGGTAAGCCAAGATAAGTTATGGCTACACAGTTCTGAAAACTTTAGTTTATAATTCAAAACTTATCTTAGATTAAGCAATTGGCAATACAGTTTTTTTGCATATTCGGTAATTAACTTTTTAGGTAGATTTATGGCCAAAATTCCCTCTTCTAATTCACCACAGATGAATAACCCAAATGGTGATCCCCAGTCAACGGAGAAGCTAAAGCAGGCTGCAGGCTATATTATTGGCGCTATATTAGTGGCATTAATAGGCTATTTTGGTTGGAACTACCTGCAAAACTCAGGTATGAAAGCCGATACCGTGGCAGCTGATAAGTATGCAGCCATTGAAACTGCCAATGATGAGTTATTGGGTCAGACAGAAGACAATGCCGAAGCCAGCAAAAAGCTAAATGCAGATATCGATGCGTTAGTGGCTGAGCATGGCAACACCGTCTATGCTTGGCAAGCGCTTATGATTAAATCGCGTAATGCCGTTGATGCTAATGACATGAAGACCGCAGCAGAGGCTTTGAAAAAAGCGTTAGATATTGATCTAAAAGATGCGGGTCTACATTCTATTACTCAGCTTCGTTATGCGACAGTGCTGTTGGCCAGTGGTGATTTAGATGCCGCTTTAACTCAAGCATCAATTGATGTGCCAGTTGCTTTTGAAGCCAGTCAGCAAGAGTTATTAGGTGATATTTATCTCGCCAAAAAAGACAATGAAAAAGCTGTACGTGCTTATGAAAATGCGTGGAGCTTAGTGTCTAAGCGTCATGAAGAGCGTCCTTTCTTACGCTTGAAGCTAGAAAACTTAGGCATAAGCCCTAAGCCGATTGAACCTGAAGAACAAATTGTTGACGCTGCTGCGATGCAACAGGCGCAAGTGGCTGAGCTGGGTGATATGGACCCAGAGCTAGAAGCGGCTATCGCTGAAATGGAAGAGGCTGCGCAATAACACAGCAGCCTACTATTTGTCTTGCTATTGCTCTATAGTTATAAGCCAACAGCAATGCTAGTTACAATAAGTAATTACAATAAATAGCCTTTTGGCTTTTTGTTTATAACCGAATTTGTTATAACATACACAACCATAAGATTAGTCCAAAAACTGCCTCAAGCTTTTTTCGGCACTATGATTTTTAACCTGATTGAGCTGATTCAACTATGTATAACAAGAAACCGCTATCTACTCCAGCAAGCCTTATTGCCCAAGCCTCAAAGATTACTATCTTGTGTGCTTCCCTTGCTTTGGTTGCTGCTTGTGGAAAGACCATTAAACCTGAAGAGCGTAATCCGACTAAATTAGTGCAGCTTGAGCAAGCTATCAATGTGGTTGAACCAGTGTTTCAGACATCAATAAGTGACCGCTCGAAGTTGGCTGATGTTAACCGTTTTGAAGTGGGTTTTGACGGCAAACAACTGGTCGTTGCTTCAGGCGCAGGTAAGGTACAAAGCTACGGTCTAAATGGTCAGACCCTGTGGAGCGTTGACCTAAAAGAGGACATCGTTGGCGCAGTTGCCTTCGACAGTACCAGCCAGACTGCTGTGGTTACTACGAAATCTGCCCGTGTTGTTGCTTTAGACACCAACAACGGCCAAGTTAAATGGGAAAACAAGGTCAGTGGTACCGTACTAGCTCCAGCCTTAATCCATAATAACCGTGTCATTCTTTCGGCCAATGACGGAATCATGCACGGATTATCTTTACAGTCAGGTCAGTCTATCTGGCAGTTTGCTACCCAGACACCTAGCATTAGTGTACGTGGCAGCGCTAAACCGACTTTATTAGACAATCAAACCGCATTGATGGGCGGCGCAGATGGTCGTCTACACGCAGTAGAGATTGAGTCGGGTATTCCTAAATGGAACCGCCGCGTGGGTATCCCTTCTGGTGCCAGTGAAATCCAGCGTATGACAGATATAGATGGCACGCCTACGGTAGATAAAGGTCAGCTATTGGCAGTAAGTTATAGCGGACAGCTAATGTCTGCAGATTTGGCAAGTGGTCAGATTACTTTCTTACAAGAAGCGGCAAGTAAAAACAGCTTAGCGGTGACCAATACCGCTGTTATCACCACCACATTAGACGGTAAGGTTAAAGCCTTTGATCGTCAAACGGGTGAGCCTTTATGGGAAAACGAAGCGTTGACTTATCGTCAGCTAAGTAACCCTGAGCTTGTTGGCAACTATATTGCTGTGGGTGACTTAGAAGGTGTGGTTCACTTCTTATCACCACAAGATGGCCGTATCGTTAGCCGTACCCAAACCAAAGGCGCTATTACTAAGCTAACCTCTGAAGGCGGCTACTTATTGACTCAGACTAAATCAGGTCAAGTGAGTGTGTGGCGTCTAGTACGTTAATTACTCTGGTCTATAAATCTATAAAAAACAAACCAGATTATAGAAAAGAAGTATAAAAAAAGAAGCCCAAGTCATTGGGCTTCTTTTTTTTGTCAGTGATTAATAGCGGGTGCTAATCCCATCTATCGCGAACCAGAACCACAGGCTCACCTTGATTAAGGTATAAGTTGGTGTCTATGTCCTCAAGCTCAAGCGGCACATAAGGCCACCGGGATAAGCGGGCGCGGCGACGACGCAGCTCCTCTTTCTCTAAATGAGGATTTAAGTCAGTTACCTTACTTTGCATTAAGAAGTCAGCATCATAGAAGGGTCGATGGGTAAGCCACTCAATATAATGTGCTGGACGCAGCTCGGGCATCTCTAACGCTTCAAAATCGTCACGATTATTAATGGGATACCATAAATGAGTAGGGAAAGTCTCATTTAGCCAGTCAGGACTGGGTTCGCTGTTATCTGCCTGTTTAAAGAACCTGCCTTTGATGACCACATAGCGTTTATCAATTTTTATTTTTTGATAAAAGTCCAAATCTATCCATATGCTACGAAAAGGTTTGGTCTGCATATGGATCAGCTTTCGTTGTAATGTATCACGAGCATTTATGCCCACCCAGTTTTCAAATTTGTCGTAGGGGGTAGAGCCTAAATAAAACTTTATCGCCAACTCCCAATGCTCAACTTCCTTGCTGTGATGATTTTGCAAAATAAAATCCAGCTCACCTGTGGTTTGCATGCCACTGTAAAGCTGTACATTGTGGGCAATTACTTCATAAGGGTGAATCCCTAACTTAAAGCCATCTTCTAACCAAAAATGAATCAGACCTTCAAAGTGAAACCCAAGTCGGTAAGGGCTAGGACGAGACATCAGGTAGCGGGTCAAGTGTTGATAGTCGGTACTATTGTCTAATTGAGCCAAGCGCTCAGTGTAGTTTTCATACTGAGTCTGCCAAAAGGTAGGCTCATGAACGAATATCGGAGCAGACACAATATTGGGGTCTGGAGAAACCCATTGCCGGAGCACATCAGGACACGCCAAAGCAAAGGCTAAGTCACGCACAAAAGGGCGTTTATAACGCAGCCAGGGCAGAAATACTTCAGGGTCAGTCTCGGGGGAGATCGGGTTTGTGATCATAAATAGACACTAGGTAGAAGATTCAAAAAAGAGGATTGAGGGGTTAAAAAGTGAGAGCTTAAGTTGACTATGGCCAGCATTAGGATAACCGTTCTAGCCATAGCAAAGGTAGTCTTTAAACAAAGATAGTCTTTAACCTTACCATCAATCGGTACTAATTTGAAACCTGCTCCAACATTAGGTGGGTTGCAGCAGGTAGAGGTTAGCAGGTAGTCATAAACAAAGACAGGTAGCCATAAATAAGGCAGTTAGGCTGCGTGCTGTTCAATCCAGTCAGTAGCCATCTGCCATAGCTGAGGCGCTTTTTTATGTGTCTTTGCACTAAAGAATTTCATATGGCCGATATGATTTAAACCAAACTCTTGAGGCTGGAACATTTCTTTTTTGGCAGGCATGGCAGTAAATACAGCCAGCATATCATCGACGTTTTTGGCATTGGCAATATCATCGTCGCTAAAGTTTAACCATAGTGCTGGGGTTTTTAGCTCATCATAGAAGTGAGTGACGACCGTTTTGCCAAAAGCAGTTTTGATATAGCCTTTTCCATTACACCAGTCACGCCATTGGCTAGCGACACCGCGCGGTAATGGCTCCCCCATATTGAATTTATCTGAAGGGGTGTAGCCCAGCAATAAGTTACCCAAGGTAATCGCACCGTTCATAAATAAAATGGCTTGAGCCTTAAAAGGCATGTCCATATTTTTGATACGACCAGACGAGCAGGCGATATTGACCACAGAGCTTAGGGCTTGGTAGTTTGGCATCAGCCCAATCAGCTGACCGCCTGCACTGTGACCTATTAAATGATATTTGGCGTTTGGAAACTCATCTTGTAGCGCCTCTAGCACGGCAGTAGCATCATGGCGTCCCCAAGTGATTAATGAGGCATCACATTTTGACAGTGGGCAGGTTAATGAGTCGCCGATGCCTTCATTGTCATAAGTAATAACGCCAAAGCCTTGCGAGGCTAAGTAGCTGGCGAAGTTATGATAAAAGACGCGTTTAATCCCCGTAGCAGGGGCAATCATAATGGCATTTTTCACCGAATCACTGTCGCTATCTTTTGGTAAATATAAGCTAGCAGTCAAGGGCTGATTGCGCTCGGTCACGATAGTTAACGTTGTGGGCTGGTTGGTGTCATTATGTGTCGGAGTACTCATTTCGACTTCCCTGTAAATATAATTTTAAAACTAGATGGATTCATGTATCGCTTTTAAACTAAAACGAACACAGTGAAAAGTTTCGATGCTTCTGACTATGTTATGATATCGATATTGTGTATTCACAACCTATTTATAACTTTTTAATCGATCAAGGTGGCATTTATTTATGACTCAAAAGTTAAAAGCTGAGACCAGCTCAGCAGCACAGACAACACTAACAACCATTACTAGTAAAGATGTTGAGCATGTGAGTGAGGTGGTAGATAAATCGACTATCAAGCAGCCTTTGGTCGCAGTATATTGTGGTTCACGTATGGGCAATAACCCAGTCTATGAGGCGGCAGCAAGAGAGTTGGGTGAAGCTTTAGCAAAAAATGACATGGGCTTGGTCTATGGTGGTGCCAGTATTGGGCTTATGGGCGCTGTGGCCGATACGGTTATTTCAGGCGGCGCTCAGGCAGTAGGGGTTATTCCTACCTTTATGCTAGATCATGAGATTGCTCATGAAGGCTTAACCCGTTTACACCTAACCGATACCATGCATACCCGTAAAGCCATTATGGCAGAATACGCAGACGCCTTTATTACCTTGCCGGGCGGTTTGGGTACTTTAGAAGAAATCATGGAAATTGCCACTTGGCGTCAGCTTTATCAACACGAAAAGCCTATGGTTATTCTAAACATTAATGGCTTCTATGATCCGTTAATTGAGCACTTAAAGCACACCGCAGCAGAAGGCTTTATGAAGCAAGAAGACATAGAAAGGTTGGTGGTGTGTGATGATATTGAATCGGCCGTGTCTTTACTGAATAAGCTGGTTCATATTGATGATCCTGTGGCCACCCATAAAATTTAAGTCAGGTTTGGATTTCAACTTTACTTAATAAAACAATCTCGCTTAATAAAGTGATTTTGCTTAATAAAAAAGCTGCCCTGAATTAAGGCAGCTTTTTTTGTGTCTATTAAACCATTAAGCCGTCTGTTGCTGATTGAGAGGAGTAACGAGGCCTGACATAGGAGTCGGGAAGGCGCGCTCAGAGGCAAACCGTCTTGCCAATTTGTCCACATCTTGCTTACCAATGTGACTTAAGTATATCCACTGGTGATGCTGGCGAGTAGAATCTTGCTGTGGGGTAGATTGAATGAATTTTTGTGATTCAAGTACTGCCACAATATCATCCGAGGCCTCTAGTGCAGAAGAGGCTTTTACATTCTCCGCACGAGCATAATTTAGCTCAGGGTATAGGCTGACATCTGCCACTCGTAAGGTATCATTATCGCCAGGTATTTGCTGACCGCCATACAAGGCATTTTCAGTGGGCGTTGCGGTAGCAAAGTTGGGTACAAATTCGCTGACTTCATCAATAGCTCTTTGACTGCGCTCATGCAGCGTAGCTGGATTCCAACCCTCTTTAATATAATCTAAGTATTTTGATTTTAGCTCAGGTTGGGCGTCATCTTCTTTGGTGGCTACTAGGCCGTCTTTGAATAAGGTGACGGCTTTATTCATACTGTGAATTTGATAATAGCCATCAGGGTAAGGGGTAAGCTGAACCATGCCCTGAGGCGTGCCACGTTTGCCATGAATGATAATCTCCGGCAATCTAATAGAGGGATGAACCAAGTCCTCACTTACGGGCTCTTTTGTAGCAGTGGCAGCTTGAGCCATTTTGCTCCAATGTGTGACATAAGAGGCTTTAAATTCAACCATACGCTGCACAGGGACCCCAATCATATTATCGATAATGCCCGTCTTGAAGCCACAAGCATTGATTAGGTAATCCACGGTAATAGATTGAGTTTGAGCTTGTTGTGGCTCTATAGATTGTTGATAATTGATCACCCATTTAGGGGTTGATGCATTATTATTCGTATCAGAGTTTGCCAGTTTATTTTCTAGGTTATTTGTCAGATTATTTTCCACAGCATCGGCTTCAGTGACATTAATAACCTGGGTATTAAGCAGCAAGTGAGCATTAGGATAAAAGCCTAGCGCAATCTGAGCAGAAGCTGCCAGACGGAAAATGTTCCACCCATATTCCTGCACGGCAACGATAGGGAATTTAAGCTTGTCCAAATCTAGGTTTTTTGCTGCATTGAGCATCCAGTGATCCAGCTCTTTGGGGATTTGGTCTTCAGGAAAAACAGAAGGGTCTGAGTCATTGGCTTTGATTAATGCCTCGAGCTGCTGTCTGTCATACAGGCGATAGTAGTCTTCAGCTTCTCCCAATACCTTATTGGCAGGGTCAGCTTCAATCATGGCTTTGTATTCACGAGTTAGTAACTGCAGGCGAGGTAAAAGGTCTTCAGGATTGCCTTCATCTCGTTTAGGAATAGCAATAATAGTAGGTCGCACATCAATACTGTGCGGATACATACGCAGCATATCTATCGATTGCTTTAACAGCTCTACGCAATCCTCATCGGGTATTTCACGATATAAGTTGCCGCCAGCATGAAGGTGGCACATAGGCGGGCCATCGATCAAACTGGCCTTAGCTTCAAATAAATAAGTTTCAATGCCTAAAGCCGCTAAGCGAATGGCAATGGTTGACCCAGCAACGCCGCCGCCGATAATACCTACCTTCAAACGCTCTGTATTAGACAAGGGTTGGGTTTCCAGTAAGTGATTTAGATTTTGATTAATGTCGTTATCAGTTTTATGAGTCATTATATTTAAATCAATAGTTATACTTAATAGGGATTTATGTTAGTTTGATGCTCGGTTACAGTAGCAAATATCAGTAAAATTCACTGTTGCTTCAAGGTTGTAGCCTCGTAAAGCTAGCCTAGTTTCTGTACTATAGATGGTGATGATGAGCCGGTTATACAAGCACCATTATGGTTATAAAATTAATAACAAGCTCGGTTATTAACCGTTATCTACAACTATTAATAATTATCAAGGGCTATCAAATTGGCCATAAAGCGACCATGAAGCCATGAAGCGACTATAAAACGACCCTGAAATGACCATAAAACGAAAAATTATTTTATTATTAAACACAGCCTGTTTTAAGAGAATATGATGAAAAAAAGCCCCATAAAAAGGTCCAAAAAGCTGGTTAGTTTTCAACAAAAACAAAAGCAGCAACTTATGTTAGCTTTTGGCTTTTATGCAGTTTTAATAGTGATTGCTGCTATGGGTAAACTAAGTTGGAGTATCGTGGGCTGGTATGCCTTAATAGGGGCGGTTACCTATTTGGTTTATGCAAAAGACAAACAAGCCGCTCAGCAAGGAAGGTGGCGTACACCTGAATCAACTTTGCATTTACTTAGCGTGCTTGGAGGCTGGGTAGGGGCTATGATGGCACAAAACTATCTGCGTCATAAAACCAAAAAGTCGGAGTTTAGATTGGCGTACTACCTAACGGTCATAGTCAATTTAGCCGCACTGCTGTACCTTATTTCTGGAGGAGATATCTCCCAGCTTTAACTTACAGTTAGCCAAAATAAAGCCCGTCAATAGACGGGCTTTATTTATTTGGTATTCCTTTATTTATTTGGTACTTAAGGCTTTGCAGTCATTGGTTTAGGCCTGAAATTTGGCATTGCGTTTGCCTTCCAAGAACAGTATATCAATCACCACAATGGCCACCCCAATACAAATAGCAATATCAGCCACGTTAAAAATAGGGTAGTGCCACACATCAGCATAATGCACATGGATGAAGTCAATGACCTTACCAATGCGTACTCGGTCAATTAGGTTGCCAATAGCACCGCCTAAGATTAAGGCCAGTCCAATGTTTAGTAACTTGGCTTGACGCGGGGCTCGAGTGAGATAAACCACCAAAAATAACGACATCACGAAGGAAAGTCCGGCAAAAAACCATTTTTGCCAGCCGCCTTGGTCCGCTAAGAAGCTAAAAGCAGCCCCATAGTTATAGGCCAAAGTCCAATTTAAAATAGGCTCAATGACAGCAATGGGCTCATGGAAATTAAGCTTAAGCTCAGCCAGCCATTTGGTCCATTGATCTAGCCCAATGACCACCACCGAGAGCACATACCATAACAAGGCCCGCTGCTTATTGGGTATAAGCTTAGGGCGCTTATTGGGACTGGGCGAGGCAGTGGCATAAGCGGGAGTGACCGTGCTGTTAGCTGGGTCACTCGAGCCAGTGTCTGAATGTTTGCCTGAAGTATTAGGCATAATGTCGAACCTCACCTGGGCCTTCAATGTTACTCACGCAGCGGGTACAAATCTCTGGATGCTTAGGATCTGAGCCCACATCATCACGCACGTGCCAGCAGCGGATACACTTAGTACCTTCTGCAGAGGTCACTTCAACACGAAGATTGTCAAACTCTGTGGCATTACCTGATTGCGAATCATCCAGCTTATTTAAGCTCGCTGAACTGGTAATTAATACAAAGCGCAGCTCATCTTCTAGCTTCGCTAAGCTGTTGTAAATATCACCATCAGCATAGATAGAAACGGCTGCTGATAAGTTGGCATTGATTTGCTTTTGTTCACGCGCATGCTCAATAACTTTGTTGATGGCGTCTTTGGCTTCTAAAATAACGGTCCAATCTGCTTCACTGATTTTGTCCATGCTGAAGTCAGGTAGCTCGTACCAGTCTTGAGTGAACACGTAAGCATTGGCACCAGTGGCCGACTCTTTCAGCAGCGCTTCCCAAGCTTCTTGAGCAGTGAAACTTAAGATTGGAGCTATCCAGCGCAGTAGGGCGTGAGCAATGTGATACATCGCTGTCTGTGCTGAGCGGCGAGGCTCACCTGCTGCCATAGTGGTATATTGACGGTCTTTAATGATGTCTAAGTAGAAGCCGCCCAAGTCTTGTGAACAAAACGCGGTTACTTGCTGAGTAACTTGGTGGAAGTCCATCGCATCATAAGCTGCGACAATGGCTTCTTGAACTTTTTGAGCCCGTAGCATGATGTATTTATCAAGGCTCACTAGCTCATCCATCGCCAAGCTATCAGTCTCTGGCTTAAAGTCATCTGTGTTGGCTAGCAAGAAGCGTACTGTGTTACGGATACGGCGATACATATCGGTAGCACCCTTAAAGGCTTGCTTACCGGCATTCATCTCATAGCGGTAATCACTTGAGGCGATCCACATACGCAGCATGTCAGCGCCAGTTTTGTTAATCTCATCTTGTGGGTTGATGATGTTGCCTAAAGATTTACTCATCTTACGGCCGTTTTCATCGACCACGAAGCCATGGGTTAATACCTGCTTGTAGGGCGCTCTACCATACATGGCTTCAGAGGTTAATAATGAGGTCTGGAACCAACCACGGTGTTGGTCTGAGCCTTCCAAGTACATGTCAGCAGGGTTGGTCTGGCTTTCGTCTTGTTCAAGCACAGCAAAGTGCGTGGTTCCTGAGTCAAACCAAACGTCTAAAGTATCGGTTGATTTGACATATTCCTTAGCATCTTCACCAATGAAGTCTTCAGCTTTAGCATCAAACCAAGCTTCTACACCGCCTTTTTCGATAACTTGAGCGATATCTTCCATCAACTCAAGAGTATTTGGGTGTAGCTCATCAGTGTCTTTGTGGATGAAGAAAGGAATAGGCACGCCCCAAGTACGCTGGCGAGAAATACACCAGTCTGGACGACCCGCCACCATAGCTTCGATGCGGTTTTGGCCCCAAGCAGGGGTCCAAATGACATTCGGGATGTCATGCATGGTTTGCTGTCTTAAAGTGTTTCCGCCTTCAGTGACCTTGTGATCCATACGGATGAACCACTGCGGAGTGGCACGGAAAATAATTGGAGATTTATGACGCCAGCAATGCGGATAGCTGTGCTCCATCTTGTAATGCTTCAATAGATGGCCGCTGTCATTTAAAGTCTCAATGATTTGTGGCTGTGCTTTGTAGATGTGCTCACCAACGAATACCTCAGCTGTGTCTAGATAGACCCCATTACCGCCCACTGGGTTGGTCACAGGCAAGTCATAGTGTAGGCTCACCACATAGTCATCGGCACCATGAGCAGGCGCTGTATGGACTAGGCCAGTACCGCTTTCAGTGGTCACGTGATCGCCTAAAATGATCGGCACTTGACGACACTCGATCAGCGGATGCTGTGCTTTGATTAGCTCAAGCTTATCGCCAGATAAAGTGGTGACAACCCCTTCATTTTCTAAGCCCAGAGCTTGCAAGGCGTCTTCTACCAAGTCGGTAGCTAGTAATAGGTTGCCTTTGCTGGTTTTAACCACGCTATATTCAAAGTCAGCACTTACCGAGATCGCTTGGTTGGCTGGTAGGGTCCAGGGCGTGGTGGTCCAGATAACGGCTGCTGTTTTATCGGTATTACCTTCAGGAAGAATTTGTGAAGGGTCAACAAGGTCAAATGCTACATAGATAGCATCTGAGGTCTTATCTTCATATTCAACTTCTGCTTCAGCCAGTGACGAGCCACAATCTAGACACCAGTTAACCGGCTTCATGCCACGAGTGACATAGCCATTGGCATAGATTTTACCTAGAGCACGTACGATATTGGCTTCTTGTTGGAAGTTCATGGTTAGATAAGGATTGTCCCAATCACCAAACACACCCAAACGTTTAAAGTCAGCCATTTGTAGCTCAACTTGGCTACGCGCATATTCGCGGCATAGGCCACGGAATTCAGTAGCGGATACTTTTTGACCAACTTTACCGACTTTGGCCTCAACTTTTTGTTCAATAGGTAAGCCGTGACAGTCCCAACCTGGTATGTAAGGAGCATCATAGCCTGATAAAGTTTTTGATTTAACAATAATGTCTTTTAAAACTTTGTTTACCGCATGACCTAAGTGAATCTGACCATTGGCGTACGGAGGGCCATCATGCAAGATGTATTTTTCACGTCCTGCTTTGGCTTCACGAATTTTGCCATATACATCATCTGCTTCCCAAGCCTTTAACCAATCTGGCTCACGTTTAGCTAGGTTGCCTCGCATTGGAAACGCTGTATCGGCAAGGTTTAACGTATCTTTGTAATCTGGAGTTGAGTTAGTCGAATCAGTCATAGAAGCCGTCTTATATGTTAAGTTGAAACAAAAATGAAAATTTAAAAAACTAGATAAAATGCTGCGATGCTAAAAGTAAAAACAGTAAGTCGTCATGAGGCTAAAGTAAGTTTAGCAATTTATAAAATATTTAAGACTTACAAAAAATCGCGATAAAGTAAAGCACAATATTCTCATTATAAAATAAAAGCTTACCTAGAGGGAAATGGCTACTAGACTCGATAGCTATTCACTCGTAGATGAGTCAGTAGCTTGGCCATCAATTCTTAACCAGCGTCCCATAACTTCTGCCAATTCATCTACCCCTTCTTTTTTTAATGAAGAGAACAATTGAATGGTAAAAGGCAAATCAAGCTTTTCTAATTCACGTTTGGTCTGTAGAAGAATGTTTTTGGCTGGACCGTATTTAAACTTATCGGCTTTGGTCAATAAAACGTGGACAGGCAGCTCGCCATCTTTGGCCCAAAGTAGCATTTGCTCGTCGAAGAACTTTAGCGGGTGACGGCTGTCCATTAATAGCACTAAGCCTGCTAAGCTTTCGCGTGATACCAGATACTCTTCTAGCTCTTTTTGCCAAACCAATTTCATCTTTTCAGGGACCGCTGCATAGCCGTAGCCAGGCAAATCCACCAATCGGGCTTCTTCGTTGCCAATAGAGAAGAAGTTAATCATTTGCGTACGCCCTGGTGTCTTAGACGATCGGGCTAACTGACGTTGGTTGGTTAGCACGTTAATAGCAGAGGATTTACCGGCGTTAGAGCGCCCTGCGAAAGCCACCTCATATCCAGTATCGGCTGGACATAATTTAAAAGTAGGCGCAGACATCAAGAATTCAGTTTGCTCTAGACGTTTGCGAGGTGATAAATGGGATAGATCTGCTGCAGATTCTGGGGCAACATATTGTGGAGCTTTGGTCTTTTTTGTCTTTGGTACATTAGCCATAAGGTGTCTCAAGTTTGAACGGTATAAAATAAATTTGACGGCTATTTAATAAATAATAGGGTTACGTTTTGTCAAAGCGTCCTCATAAATAGTAGGACACTAATATAGGCACAATTATAGTGAGGGTAAAAGTAACGTTAAATAGGGGGCCTGTAATCTGTACCATTATAACCAGTCTTGCTTATTAAAGATAATAGCGTGAGTGAAGGATTGTGTCACAGAGCTAAATAGCACAGAAAAAACTATCAATTAGGGTTAAATATATTAAACATAGCCATAAAACCGAGCTATAAGAACTAGCTATAAAATAAGACAGTCACAAAAATCCAAAATTCAATTAATTAGTATATGTTAATATAAAAAATCAATTGTTTATTTTTATTTGAATGTTTTAAAGTTAACCCATCGCAGTATTTACAAAAAGACAGAAGGTTATCATTGAAATAGAGATAAAAGCCTTCATACTAGTAGTTAAGTGAATGGGTGTATACTGAAATTGCAGAGCTGACATTAAAGAGCTAATATCAAAGAAAGCCAGTCACAGAAAAAAGCTGCATACAATTGCATACAATAAAGCCAGTTAACCAATAAAGTCAGTTACCCAAAGATTACTAACCCATTTTTATTAATTGTACGATACCTCGTTAGATTATACGGCTCCTATAGAGCCACGAATTTATAAGTTTTTTCAACCACGCCTTTGATGATGTGATTGTAAGAAGCGGCGAAGGTAAGGAGAATATTAATGAAGTTTAATAAAGCACTGTTACCTATGTTTGCGACACTAATGCTAAGTAGTATTCCTGTATTAGGTAATGCCGATGTGGCCAAACGTTATGAGGCCAGCTGTGCGACCTGCCACTCTAGTGGGGCATTTGACGCACCCCAAAAAGGGGACAGCCAGGACTGGGAAAAACTTAAGTCTGAAAAAGGTATGGCTGCTTTGGTTGACTCGGTAAAAATAGGCGGAAAGCAGATGCCTGCTGGTGGCTTATGTAATGAGTGTACCACCCGAAAAGACTATGCTGAATTGATTGAGTATATGTCAAAATAAACGCGGATTTTCACTTAGCTTTTCATTCAATTTTTCACTTAATATGGTTGTTTTAATTTTGTGCGCTATGTCGCAAAGCCCTGATTAAATCAGGGCTTTTTGTCTTTATAAGTTGAGTTAAGTAGAGTTTATTGCTGCGTACTGACTAATATGTCACGGATAGGTAGCTATTTTTACAAAACTATTGATATAATAATGGCATTAATTATTCTCTGTGAGTAGTTATAACTGAACCATGCGCTGATAGCTTATCCCTAAATTCGGGTTAAGTGATACCTTATATTTAACGTTTGGCTATCATCGTTTCAGCGTCAAAGTTATAGTTGCTTAGCTACCGCCTGAAAGATTTAGTAGGATTAGACTACAATGAAAAAATTGCTCGTTGCCACCAGCCTATGTGTTGCCAGTATCAGCGCCAGTGCAGTTATCACTGTGCCTAAATATGATGCTGAAGCCGGTCAAAAGATTGTTGAAAGTAACTGTGCTGCCTGTCACGGTATGACAGGGACCAGTGTTGTCCCAACTCAGCCAAACCTTGGCGGTCAAAATGTTCGCTATCTTTTCAAACAATTAAGAGACTTTAAAACAGGATATCGTGTTAACGGTATCATGCAAGGTCAGATCGCTACCCTAAACGAACAAGATTTAGCCAACGTTGCGGGTTATTATTCTGAACAAAAGCCATGGGGTGCTTTCGCAGGTAACCCAGCCACTGCTGAAGAAGCAGGCAAGCTGTTCTTAGGAGGTGATAAAAAGCGCGGTGTTATTAGCTGTGCAGGGTGTCACGATCCTAAAGGGGCAGGTAACGCTTATGCTGCTTTCCCACGTATTGGTGGTCAGCATGCTGAGTACATTGGTCTACAACTAAAAATGTTCCGTGCTGCAGGTCGTGAAGACGATGTCAGTAAAGACCAAAAACGTGTTAACGATGCTGCTAAAGCCGGTGAAAAAGGTATGATGCAAGTGGTTGCTGCTAAACTTAGCGACCGTGATATCAAAATCTTGTCACAGTTTGTTAGTGCAGTTCACTAATTTAACGGCTAGATAAGCTTATCGGCTGACTCTTACAGAATAAAAGTAGGATAAAAGCCAATAACCTTACTCAAAGTAGCTAAAGAGATTTAATAAACAAAAACCCCGTTCTTCGGGGTTTTTGTTTATTATCAGCTTTAAATCTATGGCGGGTGTTTAAACTTTTTAATTGAGCCCAATATCTATATCTATGTTTAGACATGCGTTCTAGATACGCGAATACATTTGATTTGGCTGTTCAAAATCAGTTAGATTGTCATTAACTACAATTTCAACCCATGGATATCAGCATGCAAAATCGTTTTGCCTCACTATTTATTGCTGCATTATTGCCTCTACTTCTATTTAGATGGTTTGTTCCTACGCCTGTTGGTCAAATAGACTTTTGGCTAATGTGGCTACTGGCAATGGTGGCAGTAGGTCTGCCGCTATTATATGCAGAGATTGGCTTGGCTCATCGCAGTCAAAAAATACCTGCTAAAGGTATTCAGGAGCTCACTAGGCAGGCGGATACCAGCACCATCTGGCGTAGTTTTGTGTGGTTAACTGTGTTGTTATCTTTGGTGATTGCAGGATTAAGTATTGATGCTGTTAGTGCCAATCTATTAGAGGCTACCCAGCAGTTGGGCTTATCACTGGATGTGCCTCCTTACGCATTGGGCGTGATTATGGTGGTGATCGCAGGGATGCTAAGCTTGCTGGGCGGCGGTACCTTAGTGGTGTCTTTGGCCCTGATTGCTGTGGCTTTTATCATGGCTGCCGTAACCAATATGTCCTCAATTGCTCTGATTATGACTGAGCCTAGCTTAGGTGAGTGGGCCAGAGCAGTAACGCTTGCGTTGGTGAGTGTGGGGGTGGGAACAGGCCTATTTTGGTTCAATAATCCTTTGGTTAGTCATGATCCCAACCACAGTGCAGAGATTGGGCGTAATACCCGTGAGATTGCGACAAAGACGGTATTGCCTATCTGGTTAACGCAGCTGGTCATTGGTAGTATGGCACTAATATTTACCACAGGAAGCTTTGCGCCAATTACCACTTTAGTTTATGCCTTTGGTGTCTTAGCGGCTTCAGCCTTTTTTATGCATTATGCCAGTGCTCAGATTGCCAATGTGTTCCAAAGATTCGGTGTCTGGATAGCCACCGCAATTAGTATAGTATTGACCATATTGCTTGTGGTTATCGCAAGTCCTCAGTCTTTGGCTGTGGTATTAGTGGTTGTGAGCGTTCTGAGTGCTTTGGTATTGGCTATTTTCTCAGGTTGGCAAATGAAAATTAGCCACATGCGTAAATCTTTAAACTTTAGCTCAGAAGGCATCTATAACCTGTGGCGTGTGGCCATTCGTATTTTAGCGCCCTTGCTGATTATTGTGGCGGTAGCAGGTTGGTTGATGTCATGATTGAAAGTTCACTGAATATCTTTGATAAAGGTCAGGCGGGACTACCAATAAGTCTGGCCTATGCACCGTCAGCCACCCAAAGCTTATATTTAGAAATGGAAGTGGCTGAGGGCACAACATTATTACAAGCTTTACAGCAATCAGGCTGGCTACAGCAATATCCCGACTTGCAGCAGTGGTGTGATGAGCACGCTCAAGATGAGCAAATTAATAATAAGACCTGGGCGGTGGGCGTATTCTCGCAGAAGAAGCTACTAAGCTATGTGCTACAAGCCCATGATCGAATTGAGATTTATCGACCTTTGACTATTGATCCGATGCGCAAACGCAAGAAGCGAGCGATTCGTCAGTAAGGGATAAGCTATATATACAAGCTAAGATAAGGTAAGATACAAGATAACCCTCTTTAATTATAAAGAGGGTTATCTAATTGCAAGGTAAGTACTATAGAGAGCGATTAAATACTATAGAGTGCGATTAAAAAGGGAGTGTGGCCCAATTATTTGGTAGCAGGAAGGCTTTCGATACCTTCTATCTTGACCACAGTTTCAGACTCATCAAAGTAAATGATTAGGTGTTGACTGGCGTTAGTAATCGTCTCTTTGCCGTCGCGTTTACCATAAGTTCCTGGAGTATAGTCGTAGATATAGTCCCAACGGTTAGGGGCTAGGGTGTCACGCATGGCTGGGCTACCTAGTAAATACAGAACTTGGTTCTTGTTCATACCAGGCTGAACTTGCTGTGCTTGTGCCTGGGTAATTGGTGTCCCTTGAGGTAAATCAATGGTGTAGACGCCAAAAATAGAACAGGCAGATAGTGAAAGCGTGGCGGTAATAGCGATAGGATAAAGTAATTTTTTTAATATATTCATAATTTCACGTTTTAGAATTACCTAATGTAATCTTTAGAGTCAGCCCCTAAGGATTCAGACAGTGATGAAAACTACCAATGTTCTGGTAATTATAAACTGATAATAAAGTTTTGATAAGATAAGCCAATTAAACTGATGGGCTATTCCCCAGATTTAGTCTAAGCTAGGCTTAGCTGGTTTTAATAAATGATACGTCAATTACTTGCAATTGCCTACCACTTACGAGAGTATTTAACTAAAATTTGTATTATTTAGTAGTTTAACACGGGTTCCACTCATAAATTATAAAGTTATAAGGATTACAATGACAATGATTAATCAAGAGTTACGTAAAGCGGGTTTGAAAATCACTTTGCCTCGTATCAAGATCCTTGAGCTATTAGAAAATGCTGAAGACCATCATATGAGTGCCGAAGAGGTCTATAAGGCTTTGATAGAGCAAGGAGAAGATGTTGGCCTAGCCACAGTCTATCGAGTGCTAACCCAGTTTGAGCAAGCGGGTATTGTTGAGCGTCATAATTTTGAAAACAACTTATCTGTGTTTGAAATTACACAAGATGAGCATCACGATCATATGGTCTGCGATGTGTGTGGCAAGATTATTGAATTTCACAACGCAATCATTGAGCAAGAGCAATTAAAAGTAGCTGAAGAGCATGGATTTAGATTGTCTGGCCACTCTTTAGTGCTTTATGGCTTATGTGAAAATGAAGAATGCCAGGACTCGGCCAAAAAGCCATAGCCTGGGAAACACTAGGAATTAACAGTAGCCCTGCTGCTAGAGTAATATCAGTGGTGCCAGAGTTAGCAGCTGGCTAAGTTGCCGTTATATGCCCGTTTTAAACGGGTTTTTTTATGGCTGATTTTTGATGAGCAAAGTGGCGTTATTTGATAGTTAAAATAATTAAAGAAGCAGGTGCAGCCCTCTGGTTCAGCCCTCTAGAGGAGTTATGGAGTCAGGTTATCTGCAGCAATAATATTAGCATCGATTAGCTGCTGTAAAGATTGCTCAATGGTGCGCATGCCGAGATTATTGCCAGTCTGGATAACCGAGTACATTTGCGCCAATTTATTTTGACGAATCAAATTACGAATGGCCGGAGTGGTTATCATAATTTCATGGGCTGCGATACGACCTCCTTGGATGCGCTTTACTAAAACTTGAGAGATGACCGCTTGTAATGACTCTGATAGCATGGCTCTGACCATGTCTTTTTCAGCAGTAGGGAAGACGTCTATCACTCTATCTATAGTTTTGGTCGCTGAATTAGTATGTAAAGTGGCGAATACCAGATGCCCAGTCTCAGCGGCAGTAAGTGCCAGCTGGATACCGGTTAAATCTCTTAACTCGCCAATGACAATCACATCAGGGTCTTCTCTTAAAGCAGAGCGAAGAGCAGTGCCAAAATCTAAAGTATGCTTAGAGACTTCACGTTGATTGATCAAGCTAGCCTTTGAGTCATGAACAAACTCAATAGGGTCTTCAATCGTTAGAATATGGGCAGGTTTGGTGCTATTGATATGATCAACCAAAGCCGCCACCGTGGTAGATTTACCACACCCTGTGGGTCCGGTAACCAGCACCAATCCTTGGCGAAGGTTTGCAATTTTCTTAAAAGTGGCTTGAGTGTCGGGCTGAAGATTTTCGGTTTTGGCAGTAGAGGCAGTTAGGTTAGGGATTGGATTTAAATTAAGTTGTGCTAAGTTTGGGACCTGTGAGGGTATTCTTCTAAATACAGCAGCAGCTCCTCGGCTTTGTGTAAAAGCATTGACCCTAAAACGGCCGATACCGGGCAAAAAGAAAGCATAATCAAGCTCTAGGTTCTTTTGAAACTCATTATATTGAGCAGGGCTCATGGTGCTTTGAATATAAGCATTCACTTCAGTGTCCTGCAGGGCAGGCGTGTCAACTGCAACCATATCACCTTCTATCCGTAACATAGCAGGCATACCAGCAGATAAGTGTAGGTCCGAGGCTTGGCAGTGAATAGCATGAGCAAGTAGGGGCTGAATATTATCGAAGCTTAGTCCTTGCGTGTCGGACACTTAGGTCCTCCTTTTGAGGTGAATGGCTGGCGGTAGCATAGCAAGTCTGTTAACCCTATAAGTGACTTTTTTCAAAACATTTGAGATTTATCAGGATTTATTAACACCGGTTAGCATCAATAAGGCTTAAATAGATCCGGGGTGCGGACCTGGTAAACATTTGCCAATAGAGGATAGGGGGCGACAAATGTTACTATTAGAGTATGAGCAAAAAAATAAATTATAAGAGGGCAATATAATGAAAGAGACCTTGCTACAAAGATGGCAACAAGTGACCGAACAAATTGATAAAGCATGTGCAGACTCCAATAGAGACTCTGTGACTTTATTGGCGGTATCTAAGACCAAGCCTGCGCAGATGATTGTTGAGTTGGCGCAAGCGGGACAGGTACATTTCGGAGAAAACTACCTGCAGGAAGCTGCAGAGAAGATGGCGGAGATTAAAGATCTTGGTGCAAGCTCATCCGCTACCCAAGCTATTGTTTGGCATTATATTGGTCATATTCAGCGTAATAAGACCCGAGATATCGCTGAGAACTTTGACTGGGTACACACCATTGAGCGGGATATTATTGCCAAGCGTTTGAATGATCAACGCCCAGACGACTTAGGTAAACTGAATGTACTAGTGCAGGTCAATATCGACAATGAAGATAGCAAGTCCGGGTGCCTGCCTAGTAAGCTAGATAAGCTGATAGCGGCCATCAAAGGCTATGATAAGCTGAGCTTACGCGGGCTGATGATTATCCCTTCAAAAGAAGGTACCGATGCCTTTGAACGTACCAAAAAGCTGTTTGATGAGATTAAGCAGGCTCATCCTGAGCTGACACAGTGGGACACATTAAGTATGGGAATGAGTGGGGACATGGATCAAGCCATTGCTCAGGGCTCTACTATGGTACGTGTTGGTAGTGCCATCTTTGGGGCTAGAGAATAGCTTGAGAGTATAAAAGCATAAAGTTAAGAGCATAAAACTAAGACCTAAAAAAGGAGCTTCAATTTAATTGAGGCTCCTTTTATTTTATAGCTTATCTATCCTATAGCTTATGTATGACACAGTGAAAGCAAGTCTGTTATTTGCTTTCAATACTCCAACCATTAACTAAAGGATAACGACGTTCACGGCCAAAAGCTTTATGACTAACTTTGGTGCCGATGGCTGCTTGACGGCGTTTGTATTCGCTTCTGTCTACCAAGCGAATGGTCTGACGCACCATATCGGGATCAAAGCCTTTGGCGGTAATTTCATTAAAGCCCAAGTCATTATCAATGTAGTCTTTTAAGATGGCATCTAGTACCTCGTAATCAGGCAAGCTGTCTTGGTCTTTTTGATCAGGACGTAGCTCAGCTGAAGGGGGACGAGTGATAACACGTTCTGGAATCACATCAGTATCTTCCAGACGGTTACGATAGTTGGCTAGGGCATAAACTTGAGTCTTATAAACGTCTTTTAAGACATCAAATCCACCGGCCATATCTCCATATAAAGTTGAGTATCCCACAGCCATTTCAGATTTATTGCCTGTGGTGATAACCAAGTGGCCAAACTTATTAGACAAGGCCATTAAGATCATACCGCGGGCACGGGCCTGAATGTTCTCTTCAGTGGTGTCCATTTTAGCTTTGCTAAATAAAGGCGCTAAGGTATGGCGCATACCCGCAACTGCGTCATGAATTGGGCAAACGGTATAAGACACATTCAATCTACGCGCTTGAGCCTGGGCGTCTTCTAAGCTGATCTGTGAGGTGTACTCATAGGGCATCATTACTGCATAAACTTTATCTGACCCTAAAGCGTCAACAGCGATACATAAGGTTAAAGCAGAATCGATACCACCTGAAAGACCGACGATAACTCCCTCAAAGCCTGAGTGATTCACGTAGTCACGCAGACCCACAACCAAGGCTTGATAAGTTTCTGACTCAGCACTTAGCTGTAGCGGGGCTTTGGCTTGGGTATCAAATTGACCGCTTTCAATATCGAAGCTGGCATACAGCAGATGCTCTAAGAAGCGAGGGGCTTCATGGGCCACTTCACCGCTGGCTTGAACCGCCATAGAGCCACCGTCAAATACCAGATCATCTTGACCGCCTACCGCGTTAACATAAACGATTGGTAAGTTGTTATCTGTCGCTCTTTTATTTAATAAAGCTTGGCGAGTGTGCTGTTTGCCAGCTTCAAAAGGAGAGGCATTAATAGTGACTACTAAATCAGCGCCTTGATCTTTTAAGGCTTTGATAGGATCTTCTTGCCATAAGTCTTCACAGATTAATAGGCCAATGGTAAGACCTTGGTAGTCAAAAAGAACTTGGTTGCGGCCTTTATCAAAATAACGGCGCTCATCAAATACGCCATAGTTAGGCAAGTATTGCTTATGGTAGAAGCCTTTTTGCTGTCCGTTTTGAATGATGGCAGCTGAGTTGAACGTACCGTGATAATCAACGTGTGGATAGCCGATAATCATGACGATATCATTGATATCAGTTAGCGAGCTTAATGCTGCCTTGACTCGATCAGATAAGCTTGGGCGGAGTAGTAAATCTTCAGGTGGATATCCCAACAAGGCCAATTCTGGGAATATGATGATATCGGCACCGTTGTCACGCGCTTCGATGGCTAGGCTACGCATTTTTTGGATATTATTCTGGATGTCTCCCACCATAAAGTGAGATTGAGCCATTGCAAATTTCAGCGACTTTCCTTTTAGTTCAGTGCTGGTGTTTTCATTAGACATTATTAGGTCCTATTCATTATGGGGTTAGCGCTAAACGTCTTGCTACAAAAGCAACTTATTAAATTTTGTTAGTGTTGATCTTGAGTCAGATGACACTTAGCGTTTGTGTTAAGGGGTTCTGTGTTTTTTATAATTCAAAGTATTATCTGCCAAGTTAGCCTTTCTAATATAGAGAGCTAACGGTTGTTGCCAAATAAAATTCGTCACTTCTCATATTTGATATATGAGTCATACCTTATCAAATCCTACTTTATCAAATACAGTAGGGCGGATAATTTCTTGTTGTTTCCATTGTTAACGATTTTTGTAGTCGAAAAACGATACAATTACCTTTAGTATAACATCAAATTTTTGTGTTATATCTAAGCCTTATCTATTTAGCGGGCAAAACTAGGAAATTTTATCATGTTTGCATTCGTCTTTACCCTTATCCTAATCTGGCTTGCTATGTGGGCCTTTTTTAAATTTATGTATCCCAAACCGCCAAAAGAGTTCATGCCAAAAAAAGGGGATGTTATTACGCCAAGAGACTGTGACTTTTGTGGTTATCCCTTAGCTGAGTATAGAGGGGTAATGGAAACCATCCCAGAGGCACAAATCGCTGAGGCCGAGCAGAAGCAAATCAGTGAGCTGGCCGCAGAGGTGGATGCCATTAAACAACAAGTCTTATCTCATGAGGCAGCGGCTAAAGACAAAGCCCATCAAAAAACACTGACTCGTCAGCAAAAGAAACAAGCTTCGGCTCAATATGAGCAGCTTCAAAAGCAGTTGTTTGAAAAACATCAGCAATTAAAGAAAATGACGAGCTGGTTTTTTTGTAATTATGATCATCAAGCTGATTTTCATGCAAAGCGGGTGCCTTAGTTTTTGATAAACCAGTGGTCAGGCAGTTTTTGAGCAGCAGTTTGAAGTATATAAGAAGTATATAAACAGTAGCCTGAAATAATAGCTGGCAAATAAAAGGCTGCACAACGGTTCGGCAGCCTTAAAAGAGGGGTATCACAGCCAATTGGCTTATTGCTACTGCTGAGCCAACTGCATGTCTTGAATCATTTGTTCAATCAGTTGATTGGCTTGCTCAATACTTTGCTCATTAGCCACGGCGTGATTTTTTGACTGTTGTAGCTTTTCATAAAGGTTCAAGCAGCAAAGCACCAATAAGTTCTCATGAGGCAGTTGAGGGGCCTGAGCACGCAGATCTTCAATGAAATTATTGATAAAATCACTAGCAGCAAAAAGCTCTTGTTCTTCACCGACTGGGCAATTGATAGTATAGTTTTTATCTAAGATACTGATATCAATAGCATCAAACTTAGGCTGATCATCAAGTTCTGGTTCTGGTTCTGGCTCGACTGCCTCATCTTCAAAGCTTGCTTCATCTTCAGACATCTCTGAAGAGTCAAGAGGCTGTTCTGAGTGATCGCTGTGGTAGTCTATAGAATCAAAGTCTTCTGTTTGCTGTTTGTTGTCTAATTCGTAAGCTTCTTCAGTAATCTCTTCGGCTGCAGCTTCAGATAAGACAGACTGCTCGTCAAGGCTAACCTCAGAGTCTTGCGGCTCGTAGTCATTTTGATAATCGTTGGACATAGTTTTCTCTTAAATAATTAGAATAATGAAGCTAAGTAGGTCTTACTCTACAGCTTGGTCAATTAAAGTTAAGCGCTGCATGACCACTTTGGTATGCTCTTTTGCCAAGCGGTTTTTTTCTAATAACATTTGATTCGCTTGTTCTAACGCTTCACATTTTTGTAGCAGCTCATTGTAATCGTCATTTAGGGTATCGTGCGCTTCAGTTAGACTCTTATGCTCATCGTTAAGCTGATTATATTGTTGTTGTAGAGTCTCTTGCTCTTGCTGCACCTGCTCGAACGCACTTTGGGCGTCAGACAAATCTTGCTCAAGCTTTTGCTGAGCTTGCTGTGACTGCTCATAAGTATTCTCAATGTCGCTAAGCTGTTGCTGCAATTGTTCAACTTGCTGGACATCTACCTTAGGGGCAGCTTTTAAAGAGAGTAGCTCATTATGAGAGGCATCATAACGCTGTCGAATATCGTGCAATATAGAATCTAAGTGTTGCAGTTTTTCAATTAAAGGTTGAGTCATGGGGTATCACTTCTAATAAAGTCGGATAAAAAAATAAATGCAAGGTTATGTATATAATACCTTTAATAATGCCACAGATGCCCACATTATATCTAGCAGTAGGTTGTTAACGAATGTGTTTGTAATGGCTCAGAATTTGACACTTTGTCATAAGCAAAGCTAAAAAGATGAGCAAATACACCCCAAAAATTTCACAAAAAAGCACTGTGCCCTAATACACTGCCTAATAACAAATTAGGTCAATAACAAGTTAGGTTAATAACAAGTTAGACGAATAAAAATCTAGGTCAATAAATAGTACCGCCACTTAGTAATAAATCTCACCGTTGATAAAAAAGGTAATTGTAATGAATGACGATATTTCAGGCTGGAATGATTGGGAAAAAGCGTTTTCTGATTGGACCGATGTGACCATCAGCGAGCTGCATGGTCTAATGACTGGGCTTATGACGGTGTGTCATGCCCCCACTAAAATTGAGGAGTGGGAGCAGCTGCTGAGTGAGCTTAGCTTCTCTATTCCTAATGAAGCCGCTTTAACCTTATTGGCAGAAGAGGCGGAAGACACTTCTTTTCAGTTAAAAGATAAAGATGACGCTTATCAATACTCACCCTTGGTGCCAGACGATGAGCATGACTTATATGAGCGTGTAATGGCGCTAAAACAGTGGGCCAACGGCTTCATGACTGGCTTTGGGGTAACAGACTGCACTTTGACGGCTGAAGAGAATGTGATGTTCTCTGATCTGGCAAAAATTGGTAGCATACGTATCGACCCTGATGATGAGTTTGAAGGGGGTGAAGAGTCTTATCTATATTTATATGAGTTTGTGCGTATGGTGCCAGTAAGCTTGGCAGTTCGACCTCGTAAATCTATGATGAGCTTACCTCTTATCGCTGGCTTAGCTATTGATGCCAAGACTGCTAAGGAATTAGAACAAGAAGGGGTTAAGTCTAATCCACTCCCACCGGTTGTTGATATTATGAATCAAGACAATCCGTCTTAAAGGCAGTTCTAGCTCTTTTAAATTTTAATATCTCAAAGTAAAAAGCCAGACCATATAAAATGGTCTGGCTTTTTGTGTTAAATTAAAGGCCGTTATTCATAATCTGCGGTTGTCTGCCTGTGGTTAGGTTAATTATAGTTAGATGATAAAGTTTAAAGCTAACCTAACGGGAACTTGGCAGAATATGATGGATAAACAGGAGGTTTTCATGATAACTGAGCAGGACAGAGTGCATTTACAGCGCTGTATTGAGCTGGCTTCTGAAGCGCTGCAGGCAGGGGATGCGCCCTTTGGTAGTGTGTTGGTGGCCGGCAGTGGTGAAGTCTTAAAAGAGGACCGCAACTGCATTAACAGTCTTGAGGCAACTTATCATCCTGAGCTAGCTTTGGCACAATGGGCGGCTGCCAATATGAGTGAAGAGGCGCGCCGTTAAGCTGTGGTGTACACCTCAGGTGAGCACTGTGCCATGTGCTCTGCGGCGCACGCTTGGGCCGGATTGGGCCGCATAGTTTATGCCAGCTCATCTGAGCAATTGCAGCACTGGCAACAAGAGCAAGGCCTGGGTGGTAATGCGCCAATAAATAGCCTAAGCATTAATGAGGTGGCCCCTCATATTGAAGCCCAAGGTCCGGTAGAGGGGCTAGATGAGCAAGTCAAATCCCTGCATCTACGGGCTTGGCAACAGCCACAGTTTTAGTTTTATCATTTTATTTCGTAAGGAAACCCATGACTTCGCTAAATCAAACCTCTTCTTACCCCAGTGATAGCATCGAGTGGCTCAAGCGATTAATCGCCTTTGATACGGTGAGCCGTCATTCCAATTTAGCACTTATTAAAGAGGTACAAGCTTATTGTGAAAGCTTAGGACTTGAGCCGGTGCTTACTTTTAATGAGTCACAAGATGAAACTCAAAGTAAGGCCAACTTATTTGTGAGTGTGCCAACTTCTGGTGGCCTAGCAGGGGAAGGTTCTGCAACTCTCAATGGGGGCATAGTGCTGTCAGGGCATACAGATGTGGTTCCTGTTGACAGTCAAGACTGGGCATCAGATCCATTCAAAGCTGAAGTGCGTGGCGATAAGCTATATGGACGAGGGGCTTGTGACATGAAGGGGTTTATTGCCTGTGCTCTAACCTTGCTACCTCAAGCGGTTTCGTTATCAAAGCTAGGTAAACTCAATAAGCCATTGCATGTGGCTCTATCTTTTGATGAAGAAGTCGGATGTCTGGGAGCCCCTCTTATGATTGAGGAGCTACAGCAAAGAGGGGTGCAGCCGGATTACTGCATCGTCGGTGAACCTTCTTCTATGAAAATGGTCGTCGCGCATAAAGGCATCTCTGTATTCCGCTGCTCAGTGCATGGTAAATCTGCACACTCATCGCTCACCCATCAAGGGGTAAATGCCATTAGTTATGCCGCTAAGCTAATTGGCTTTATTGACGAGCTGGCAGGTAGGCTGGCGGACTTTGATCAAACAGATCCTCTTTTTGATGTGCCTTATTCTACTTTATCGATAGGCACAATTAAGGGCGGTACCGCGACCAATATCGTTCCTAATCTTTGTGAATTTACCTTTGACTATCGCAACTTGCCGAGCATGGGCACAGCAGATATTCTACCCGCCATTAAACAAAAGATTGGCGAGCTCAATGAGCAAATGCAGCAAGTGGATACGAACACAGGTATTGAGATTGAGCAGTTAGAAAGTGTGCCTGCTATGACCGACACTGAAAGCGAGGCTCTACAACAGCTAATAGCAGGCTTAGTCAATTCTTCAGCCCGTCACAAAGTGGCCTATGCAACGGAAGGAGGGCAGTTTACCAATGCCGGTATTCCTACTGTGATTTGTGGTCCAGGCAGTATCGAACAGGCACATAAGGCCAATGAGTTTGTTGAACTAGAGCAACTGGCTCAGTGCGATGTGTTTTTAAATAAACTGCTAGAAACTTTGCAAAGCTAACCGAACCAGAGACTTAATCACCACAAACCTCATAGTTCCCATTTTTAAGGCAAGACTGCATGAGCCTGTCCGTATTTTTGTTGTTCTTATTTAGCACCGTGTTAGTTTCTGCCACGCCTGGCCCCAATATGCTACTTGCCTTCCAGTACGGGTTAAATCATGGGGTGCGTCAGACCTTGTGGGTATTGGCTGGCCTGAGTTTTGGGTTATTTATGCTATTGGTATCGGCCTTATTGGGCATCGATATTATTAGCCGCAAACTGCCTTGGTTACTGACTGTGATGAAAGTAGCTGGGGCGCTGTATCTAATTTATCTGGGCGTGCAGTCTTGGAGGTATGCAGATGATACTGTTCAATTTAACAAAGACGCTGAGTCTCAAGTTCCTCAAAGTCTGACTCAAGCTCAAGCTAAAGGTCATATAGTCAAAAGCGCAACACAGCGTTTTCGGCAAGGCATGTGGGTATCCCTGTCTAATCCTAAAGCCATCTTGTTTTTTGCTGCCTTTTTTCCCAAATTCATTAACTTTAATGCCCCACTGTGGCCGCAATATGTGTGGTTAACGTTGGGATTCTTTATTAGTGAAACCACTTGGCAAATGGCGTATACCGTAGGGGGAACTAAGCTATCAGGCTGGCTAGGTCAGGGCTCAAGACTGCTTTGGCTTAATAGAATATGTGGTCTGATATTTATATTTATCGCTATCGCACTGTTGTGGGAAGTGGTGGCTGTAAACATTTGATAGTCGATATCTATTAACCGTATTTATTGATGGTTTATTAAGATATGAAAAATAAAATAATCAAAAAAAGCGCCCAGTGATTCATCATTGGGCGCTTTTTTATTCTATAAGCAGTTAACAGCTAGACAATTAGCCTAAGATATCAACCAACTCACCACGTACCATGTGCGGGCTGACGTAATCGTTAATTTTCACGGTCACAAATTTGCCCATCAGATCTTTTTTCTGCTGCTCAGTGGCTTTAAATAAGACTGAGCGGGTGTTGTCAGCGGTCCCTAATAGTTGGTCTGGGTAGCGATCAGCCACCTCTTCAACCATCACACGCAAGGTTTTACCGACCATCTCTTCGGTTTTCTTTAGCGTTGAATCACGAATCACTTTTTGGAAGATAGCCAAGCGCTCTTTTTTGGTCGCTAAGCTTACATCATCTGGTAGTTCAGCAGCAGGCGTACCTGGACGCTTTGAATAAATAAAGCTATAAGAGTGATCGAAATCCAAGTCTTTGGCTAGATTTAGCGTATCTAGGAAGTCCTCTTCAGTCTCGCCTGGGAAACCAATAATAAAGTCACTAGATAGGTGCATGTCTGGGCGAACTGCCATCAGCTTTTTGATCTGATTGATATACACGTCAATGGTGTGGTTGCGCTTCATCGCGGCTAAGATTTTATTAGAGCCGCTTTGTACGGGTAGGTGTAGGTGCGATACCAGCTGTGGCAACTTAGCATAAGCTTCAATGATGTCATCAGTGAACTCTAAAGGATGACTGGTAGTGTAGCGGATACGCTCGATACCGTCAACATGAGCCACATAGTGTAGCAGCTCAGCAAAGCGGCAAATGCTGCCATCGTCTTTTTCACCGCGATAGCCGTTTACGTTTTGACCCAATAGGGTAATTTCACGTACCCCTTGCTCCGCCAAGCTATCGATTTCAGCCAGTACATCATCTAGTGGGCGAGACAATTCTTCACCGCGGGTGTAAGGCACCACGCAGAATGAGCAGTATTTTGAACAGCCTTCCATGATAGAAACGAATGCACGGTAGCCTTCTACCTTTGGCTCAGGTAAGAAGTCAAACTTCTCGATGCTTGGGAATGACACATCGACCGTACCAATACGGTCTTTGGGCTTAACATCACGCTGATGGGTCGACTTATCATAAAGCTCAGGCAATCTGTGTAGGGTTTGTGGACCGAACACCATGTCGACATAAGGGGCGCGCTTTTGGATATTATCGCCTTCTTGTGAGGCCACGCAGCCACCGACACCAATGACTAGGTCTGGATTGTCTTCTTTTAGCTTACGCCAGCGGCCCAGCTCAGAGAACACTTTTTCTTGTGCTTTTTCACGGATAGAGCAGGTGTTCATCAGCAGCACATCGGCTTCTTCGATGTTGTTAGTGACCACCATGTCGTGAGAGTCGCCCAGTACGTTACCCATTTTTTCTGAGTCATACACGTTCATCTGGCAGCCTTGGGTGGCAATATAAACTTTCTTCTTTGCTGCCCCTGCAGGCTGATTGGCTTGAGCTAAGCTATCCACAGCTAGGGTTTCAGCTGAGTGTGAGTTATCCGCTGGTTGCTGACGAATAGTTTTAGGGTCAAATAAAGTAGCACTCATATTAAGCAGTCCAAGATGATAGTCAGTAAAAATTATCAAATATAGATAATAAAGAGGGTATAAGACAGATACAGCGATAAAAATATCGGTAAGGGATGCCCATTTAAATGGCAATAATTGGACGTTATTATAACATAAGCTAGTGGGGGTTGAATGTTAAAGCTATCAGATATAGAGTCGATTGTTAAAAAATTAAACTTTGTAAGCAAGCCTGCAACATCAGCTTACATAAAGCATTTTGGCTCACCCTGTTTGTTGCCTATAATCTAGACGAAGACGTGTTTTGATTTAATAAGTTAACTTTTAAATTTTTTAATAATAAGATTGTATCTATGCTAAAAAAAACCTTTACTAATAAATTACCAAAACAGCTAAATACTACGACCAAAGCACGTGGTTTTGGGGCTAAGGCACCTATGGCTGTCTCCTTATTAGCCCTCATGGGTATGGCCCAGTTCGCTTGTGCCCAGATCTCTTGGCCAGGCAGCAGCTCTAACTATAGCAATGACACCAGTATCAACTACTTTAATGAAGCCCTAGCGGCCGGTGAGCGCCGAGATTCAGGGGCTTTGTACCAGTATGAGCAAATGATGGGTAATGGCTTATTTGCTATGTATCCTGCTTACTGGCGCTTAAATAATGACATCTCTACCTTGCATCCCAATGTGGTAACCCAGTTCGCTAGCCAATATAGCGGCAGCGTTATGGCAGAGAAGCTGGCTGCAGACTATGCAGAAACCAAGGCTCAGTCTGGTGACTATAACGCCGTGCGCCAAGTGGCCAACTATGTTCACAATGCGGATGATAGTGAAAAATGTGCGGTGGCTTTAGGATTTAATAATGGCGGTGATGCTATGAGAGCAATGGCGCTAAAACCTGATGTTTGGTTAACCACCAAAAAGCAGCCCGCTTTATGTAGCCAGCTTGCCACAGAAATGAATGGCAACCCGATGATTAATAACGCCGACCGTAAACAGCGCTTGTTGCGTATGTTACGGGTGGGGAACACTGGTGACATCATGGCCTTAGCACAGTCACTAGGTACGCCCATTGCTTATAGTGAGCTGAGTGAAATTCAATTAAATCCTGCTGGGTTCTTAACCCGCTTTGGCAATCAGCCCAATAGTGTAAAAAACCAGTACTTATACCTTTATGCCATCGGACGTATCGCTGATAAGTCTTACCGTGAAGCGGCCATTCAAGTAGATTTCGACATTAAGCAAGATAACAATCGTCCGCAAAAACTAATTAATGAAGAGACTCGCCGTTATGCCTATCGTATCCTGGGCGTGAAGCGTATGTACTACAATACCGATGATGGCTTTAATGATGAAGCAATTACTTGGTTCCGTAACAGCTTGGGCGAATCATTTAACTATGAAGAATCGGAAGACTATGCCACCGCAGCCATTCGTTTTAGTCAGTGGAATGATTTAATTAACGCCATTGGCAGCATGGACAATGAGGTTCAAAAAGAAAATATCTGGCAGTATTGGTTAGCGCGTGCCTACGAGCAAGTTGGAGATGGCAATAAAAAAGCCTTGGCTCGTCAGATTTATCAGCGCTTGGCCAACAACAGTGATTATTACGGGTTTTTAGCTAAAGACAAAGTCAATCAACGCTTTAGTGCGGGCAGTACCGCTTTGCCTAATGTGGCAAGTAGTGATACCAATCGTATGCTTAACGATCCTCACTTTGCCCGTGCCTTTGCTTTGTATAATGCAAATGCCAGCCGTACTTATGCCAACCGTGAGTGGAACTGGGCGGTGAAAAAAGCGCGCGATAACAATGACAATAAGATGATTGTTGCAGCTTCTAAGTATGCGCATGATATGGGCTGGCTAGACCGCTCCATTTATGCCATCGATAGCACAGAGGGGCTAAATGCCTTTAGTTTATCGCATCCAATGCCGCATCAAAGCGAAGTGGTTCGTTACAGCCGTCAAGTGGGTATTGATCCGGCTTGGGCGTATGGCATCATGCGCCAAGAAAGTCGCTTTGTTAGTACGGCACGCTCAGGGGTGGGCGCCAGTGGTCTAATGCAAATTATGCCAAACACTGCCAAATATATTGCGCGTAACCTAGGCGAGACTTACAGTGCTAGCCGTGCCAATAATGGCGATACCAACATCCGTTATGGTACTTGGTATATGAGTGATATTATGGGTAAATTATATAACCAACCTGTGTTGGCTACAGCAGGCTATAACGCTGGCCCTAATAAAGCTAAGCGTTGGCAACCTGTTTATGGCTCATTAGCTGCCGACCAATATGTAGAAAGTATCGCATATCCGGAAACTCGTAACTATGTCAAAAGAGTGATGGAAAACGCCACCATTTACAGCAGTTTATTAGGTGCTAACATGCCTATTTCACAGCGTATGGGCACCATTCCTGCCGGCTATTAATAATTAGAGTAGGGGATAGCAAGAGATAAATTGCTATCCCTTATTTTTTATAAATTTACAGATAATTAGGTTTGAGCAAAATTTTGAAAGGTGCTACACTTTTACCGCATTAAAAATGTACACCGCTTTATAGAAGGCATTGTCAGCCTGCTACGATTTTTTTAATTGAATACTTGTGCTCTTATGATGATAAGTAATCAGTTCAAAGAGTCTTAGATTAGGTTGACACTCTGGTAGTGATAGGATGCATTGTAGAGTGTGATTTGCAGCGGATGAAACAGCTGTTTAATTGGGCCCTGCTACATTTGGGCAAATGTGCCGTCACTTGCTAATGGTTGCCTATACATGACAGCTCTTGTCATAACCCAATGGAAAAAAACCTCACTAAATCTCTAGGAGAATTAAATGAAACAACCTGTTCGCGTTGCCGTTACTGGTGCTGCTGGTAATATTAGTTATGCTATGCTGTTTCGTATTGCTTCAGGCGAAATGCTAGGTAAAGACCAGCCTGTAATCTTACAGCTTTTAGAAATCACACCAGCACTTGACGCCCTAAAAGGGGTTGTTATGGAGCTTGAAGATTGTGCCTTCCCATTATTAGCGGGTGTGGTACAAACTGATGATGCTACCGTTGCTTTCAAAGACGCAGACTACGCTTTATTAGTAGGTGCTCGTCCTCGTGGTCCTGGTATGGAGCGTAAAGACTTACTTGAAGCTAACGCTGCTATCTTCTCAGCTCAAGGTAAAGCTCTAAACGAAGTAGCTAGCCGTGATGTTAAAGTGTTGGTTGTGGGTAACCCAGCTAACACTAACGCTTTAATCGCTCAGCGTAATGCTCCAGATTTAGATCCACGCAACTTCACTGCTATGACTCGTCTAGACCACAACCGTGGTTTAGCTCAATTAGCTGAAGAGACCAACACTACTGTAAATGACATCAAAAAAATGATCATTTGGGGTAACCACTCTTCAACTCAGTACCCAGATCTAACTGAGTGTACTGTTAACGGTAAGCCAGCTTTAGATCAAGTTGACCGTGACTGGTACGAAAACAGCTATATCCCAAGCGTACAAAAACGTGGTGCAGCTATCATCGAAGCGCGTGGCGCCTCATCAGCTGCTTCTGCTGCTAACGCTGCTATCGCTCACATGCGTACTTGGGCTCTAGGTTCTGATGAGAACGATTGGGTTTCTATGGGCGTATACTCACAAGGTGAGTACGGTATCGCTGAAGGCCTAATCTACTCGTACCCATGTACTTGCAGCAACGGCGATTGGAAAATCGTTGAAGGCTTAGATACTTCATCTGAATTCTCACAAGAGAAGATGAAAGCGACTGAGCAAGAGCTTAGCGAAGAGCGTGATGCAGTTGAGCACCTACTTCCATAGTAGAAGCTTGATGGATTTAAATTAATTTTTAAATCCTTACTGCCATAAAAAAAGCCTGCATTTTTGCAGGCTTTTTTTGTCTTTTATTTTAATAAAAATTTGAGGCGATCAGGTTAAATCGACTGAGTTAAATCGATAGAACGTAAAGGTCTCATTATTAACACAATCGCAAAGCTTCTAAATACTTTTCGCACAATCTTATTAAGGGCTTTTGCTAGAATAAATGAGTAGTAAGCTATTAGCGACAATAAATAATACAAACTAAAAGCCAATAAATTTTTATTAAATAGAGGAAAAGCTATGTTAGGTGAACCAGAATATACTATGAATGAACTGTTTGCTCAGTTGGGTCTAGAAAGCTCAGATGAAGCCATTGATAAATTCGTTGCTGAGCATTTATTAGACAAAAATACTTCATTAATTGAAGCTGATTTTTGGACCGATTCACAGCGTGCTTTCTTACAAGAAGAGTGGAAAAGAGATGCCGCTTGGGTTGAAGTTATTGATGAGCTAAATGTTCGCCTACATCCTACGGCCTAGTTTTTGGTCAGTAACTATTTATTCAGTAAGTTATTCAGTAGCTGTTTATATTAATGAATAACTTATATTGATGTAGACAAAAAGGCCTTCTAAATTAGAAGGCCTTTTTTAATGCAGTTTTTAATATCAGCCTTTGGCTAAGATCTAGTTACCCACTATTGAGTATAGCTGTTACTGGTAGTGCCAAAAGAGGTCGAGCTAGCCGCATAGTTTTCAGCCGGATAGCTAGGCTCTGAGGTGGCTGCAGCTACAGTATTAAACGAAGAGCTGCTGGTTTTATACAAGCTGTTATAACGATTAAGTACCCTTTGAACGTAGTTGCGGGTCTCTCTAAAAGGAGGTACCCCTCCGTATTTATCTACGTTACCTTCGCCTGCGTTATAGCCTGCCAAGATATGTTCAATTTTTCCGTTAAAGCGTCTGCTTAACCAAGCCACATATTTAGCAGCCCCTTCGATATTTTCTGAAGGGTTCCAAGCATTGACCACTGAGAAGCGGCGGGCAGTAGCTGGCATAAGCTGCATTAAGCCTTGAGCACCCACAGGAGAGCGAGCATTGGGGTTAAACGAGGATTCGGTGTGCATCATGGCTTTTAGTAATCCAGGGTCAATGCCATGGCGTTTGGCCGACTCAAGGATGTAATGATCGTAGAGATTATTGCCAGATCCAATGCTATTGCTGTTTGAATTGCTTGGATTGGGGCTATTTGGCATATCACTAAAGCTTCTAGAGTTTAGCGTACTAAAGTAGCTAGGCTCTTGGATAGTTAAGGTGTTGGCCGTTGTTACATCTGCCCCTGAGTTTGGGTAGTAGTTAACTTTGACTTTCTTTGAGTATTTGTTGAAGTTACCAGAAGGATTCACATTGGTGAGGAGTACCTGACCAGAATCATCTTTATAAATGTACATATTTCCAGCATTTGCTGCCAATATGCTTGAAGAGATAATTATTGAACCGGCAACCAAACTGGCTGAACGAGCTAGAACTTTATTCAACAATTCAGTCATATTCATTATTCACTTATTTGAGGCTATACAATTTATATATTAGCAGGGTGTAATGTAGTAGTGGCTTACAGGTTTGCCGCTGAGATAAGGGCAACTTATAAGCTTGCTTAAACTATATAAACTACGATAAGACAACGTAATATAGCACTATTAAACATTTATATCTAACAGATAATCCCTTCTGTATCCGATAAACAGCAGTTCAGAAAGAATAAGAAATATTGTTACTGGAAGTAAGTTTTAAGCCAGTATGGTCTGTCTATTGTTAAGAAAAACAGTATCGTTTTATGATAACCCCTCTTATAGCGGTGCAGTAAAAAGCCAGATTGAAAGCTTATAACTGGCAGCCTTACTGATAATATACTTAAAGTATGGCCACCAATTAAAGTAAGGCTGCCAAAAATATGGGCACCCAAACCGCAGTAACTAGGCCATTAACCGCCAAACCAAATGCTGCATATCGGCCCGCAGTCTGACTGATTTGCCAAGCTTCTACGGTACCAAAAGCGTGGGCAGCTAAGCCTAAAGCAAGCCCTTTAGCTCTATCATCTTGTACATTGCGGAATAGGGGTCTGGCTACCGCACCGCCGAGTAATCCTGACACAATGATAATTAGGTTGGCTAATGCTAGAGGGGATTTGATAATCTCCGCCACACTTAATCCGATCGGAGTGGTCACCGAACGGGTCGCAAAGGCCAAAATTGTGTCATGGCTCAAGGATAAGGCATAAGCCATTCCCATAGGAAGTAAAGCCCCAACTAAGCTGGCTATTAATACAATAATAGACAGCTTTTTAATGGGCAATCCCTTTAGGTTCATCGTGGCCAAAGGAATTGCCAACAACACAGTTACGTAGCCCAAAAGAGGGTCAAATATGGGCTTAGCCACCGCATAGTAATGCTCATAGTCCCAGCTGAAAATAAATAAGAACACCAATACCAACACCAAGGCGGTAATTACCATGGGTAGGCCGGCGATTCGTTTGGATAAAATGCGGGCCAACACGTGGGCTACCAAGGTCAGCATAAAAGCGGCAAATACCGTAAATAAAGTGGTGCCTTCAGGCATAAGTTGTAATAGGTTCATCACTTATCGCCTTAATTATGAGTATCGTTAGAAGGGTTTGAGTTGGGCTTCGTAGAAGTTGGATCTGTTTCAACTGGGGTTATATCTTGATCAGTAGTGGCATTTTGCTCACCATTTAGCCAGACGTTAGACAACTTTGCCAGACCCCATAAAGGAATTAAAGTACTGATAACCAGAGTTAGCATAATTCCCCATAGCTCATCGCCTAGTCCAAAGATTAATAAGCCTGCCCCAGCAGATACCGGCAAAAATGCAAAGCCACTGTCTACCAATAAAGTATTACTAGCATTAGTAAGCCATTCTGGAACTCCGATTGTAAAGCGCACCACCATCAGTAGGACAAAAAAAGCAATCATGCCCACAATATTGCCCGCACTGGCAAAGCCCAATGCCTCACAAACTAGTACTGCAGTTTCACGAATAACAATGACAATGGCTAGGGTAAAAACAATGGCTATGGGAAGTGAAAGACTAGATCTGGGTTTCGACAACTGATTATTAGAAGAGTTTGAAGCGGTGGGCATGAGTCATCCTTAATAGTCGAGACTAAAGCAAAGACAATAAGCTATGGAAGCTAGATTCTACCAAATCATATCAGTTAAAGGGGAAGCGTTAAGCAAATTTTAAACCAAAAAAAAGAGCCTTAAGGCTCTTTTTTAATAAAAACATGAGAATTGCTATCAATAGCTGTTATGAAACAAAGCTAAATTAATCGTTAGGCTCTTGTTCAGAAAGTGACTCTGAGTTCTCGTCTAGCTCATAATCAGCAAGCTCTTCTTCTAAGTTAGCATCAGACAGTAGTGCTTGTTCAGCCTCTTGTTTTAGCTCTTTTTCAAAAGGCTCAAGCTTAGGAATTAATAGCTCAGCTTGCTCTTTTGGTAGTACCTCAAAAGGATCAATATCTGATTGACCTAACAGTTGCTGCAATTTATCTGCAGGCAGACGCAAAGTTAAAATCTCATGACCAGACTCATCATAGCTTTCTTGTTCTACCACATCTAAGCGGTACAACTCATTTTTTAGGTTGCCGGCATGAAAAGGTAGGGTTAACTCAAAAGTATTTAACTTGCCGGTAAGCAGTTGTTGCACCGCGGTGGTCAGCATGCTCATGCCTAAGTCTGATTTGGCAGAGACATAAACACGGCTGGGTACTCCAGGCTCACTATATTTGATGCGCGCAGGTTCATCTGTCAGATCAATTTTATTGTAGACATTTAGCACGGGCACATCACTGTTAATCTCAGCCAATACCGATTTAACAGCTTTTATTTGCTCGTGCATATCTGGGCTTGAAGAGTCGATGACGTGCAGCAATAAGTCCGCTTCTAGCGTCTCCTCCAAGGTAGCATGGAACGATTCAACCAGTTCGTGCGGTAAGTGGCGGACGAAACCTACAGTATCTACCAACACTACGCGGCCAACACCTTGCCAGTCTAAGCGTCTAAGCGTGGGGTCTAGCGTTGCGAATAACTGGTCGGCTGCATAGATGTTTTCATCAACCAAGCGGTTAAATAAAGAGGATTTCCCCGCGTTGGTGTAACCCACCAAAGACACGGTTAATACATCAGATTTTTGACGTTTGGCTCGACCTTGAGCTCGGGTCTGCTTAACTTTGTCGAGTCTGGCTTTTAGCTGTGTCACGCGAATCTGTAGTAAACGTCTGTCCGTTTCTAACTGAGTCTCACCGGGACCACGTAAACCAATCCCCCCTTTTTGGCGCTCTAAGTGAGTCCAACCTCTGACTAGGCGAGTCGCCAAGTGGTTTAATTGCGCCAACTCAACCTGAAGTTTACCTTCATAGGTACGGGCGCGCTGGGCGAAAATGTCTAAGATAAGCCCAGTGCGGTCTAACACACGACATTGTAATAAGGCTTCTAAGTTTCGTTCTTGAGAAGGAGTAAGGCTGTGGTTGAAAATAACAATATCCGCTTCTAAAGCTTGCACTTGTTCAGCGATTTCTTGTGCCTTACCACTACCAATAAAATACTTAGCATCGGGCTTTTGTCTTGATCCTGTGACTACAGCCAACTGCTCAGCCCCAGCAGAATCGACTAAGAGTTTGAACTCTTCTAAATCATCCGGGTCTGAGATTTGTCTAACTTCTAAATGTACTAAGATGGCGCGTTCACCACCTTCGTGTCTGTCAAAATACTGCAA
>ERZ808040.330-NODE-330-length-43787-cov-5.881858_pt1 | contig 43787 bp, 43 predicted proteins | sample MGYA00380191_ERZ808040 | MGnify/ENA primary metagenome ERZ808040 (study PRJEB31490, sample SAMN06133395) | mouse gut metagenome | isolation source: J6 | host: mice | place: China: Chengdu | collected 2015-05 ...
TGGAACCAGACCAAGGACTGCCGCTATATCCTGAATCCCCCCTGGCTGAACCAGCGGGGCCGGGCGGACGCCACCATTCACCAGCACACCGCCATGGGCGAGGGGGAAGTGGACTTCGACGGTATCTTCGAAACCCTGCGGGAGATGGATTTCGTCAATAAACAGCTGAAGCCCGACGCCCCCAAAGCCGGCGGCGACAATATCATCTGCGTCAGCTACTTCGGCTTCCCGGAGAAGATGGATAAACAGGCCCCCGAAGCCCTGGAGCGCATCAGGCGGGAACTTCCGTAGGCCCGCCGGTATGACACAGCTGTAAGGCGGCCCACTCGCTTTACATATCTTTTTCTCCACCGAGACGCTCAACCGGACTGCCCGGCTGAGCGTCTCGGTGATTTTGCGGCGTTATTCCGCCGTCTCTATGGAGTCCACAATGCTCATGGCGCTGATTCTCCTCAGAGGGACGCAGGTGGCCAGCAGGCAGGCGGCGGTGGCCAGCGCCGAGGCCTCCAGCATGGGCAGGACCGGCACGGCGGCAAGCCGTAGCTCGTCCGTCACCGCGGACTCCACAAGCACCGTGCAGAGATACCCGACTATACTCCCCGCCGCCGACGCGATGATGCCGTAGTAGGCCCCTTCCCACAAAAAGACCCTGAACAGGCTCCCCACGCTCATGCCCACGGCCCTCTGCATCCCAATCTCGGCCACCCGGGTGTGGATATTGGTGTAGACCGTGTTGACGATGTTCAGAAGGCCGATCAGCGCCACGAACAGAATCAGCCCCCAGGCCAGAAGCTGAATCTGCCGGAAGCTTTCCGCCAGCTGCCGGTCCGTGTCCTCAAAGGACAGCCAGAGGGTGCCGGGGATCCGCCCCGCCAAAGCCTCCGCCGCGGCGTCAAACTCCGCCCGGTCCGTCCCCTCCGCCAGGGCGGGCAGCAGCCAGTTGTATTCCCTCCGCCCTGTGAGGGCGGCGTACAGCTCTTCGTTTACAATCATCTGAACCCCGTTGGTAAAGCCGTTGTTGCCCACGCTCAGATAGGTGTCATAGCCGTCCAGAGTGTGCAGCACCGTCAGCTCCCGGCCCGCCACGGTGACGGTATCGCCGGTCCGGATGCTGGTGCGGGGAATCTCCTGGCCCTCATAGATCAGGGGAATGGGATTCCGGACCATGCAGCCCTCCCCGGCCTTTAAGCGTTCCAGAGTCTCCGGGGGCAGGGCGGAAAAGGCCCGGTCCCAGTAGGCCCCGTTGAGCCCGACCACCTGAAAGGTCTCCGCCGGCTGGAGGGGGACGCTGAAGCCGATGCCCTCCGGACAGCCGCCGCTTCCCTGCTCATAGAGGGAAAACTGCATGGCGGCCAGCGTCTCCACCCGGGGGTCCTCCGCCATGGCCCGGTACTCCTCCGGGGAGAAGCCCGCCGTCTCGTTGGTGATGGAGTAGTCCCCGTAGTGCTCCGCCGTGCTTTCTCCGGCGCTGTTCAGCAGGACTACGGCGCTTTGCAGGGTGATGAACACGGTGATGCTCATGACCAGGGAGAGAACGGTGATGGCGGTGCGGCCCGGGCTGCGCCTGAGATTGAGCCGGGCATAGAAGGCCTCGAAATTCCGAATGCTTTTTGCGCGCCGGCCCCGGCGGCGGATGCGCACCCGGGGCCCCGCCATGGCGGCGGTGGGGGCCACCCTGGCGGCGTACCGGGCGGCAGGGAGGGCGGCGGCCAGGGCAAAGACCAGGGTGACGGCGGCGCTGGCCAGCAGGAAGGCGCCCTTGCCGCCGCTGTTCTCCGCAATCAGGCGGTTCAGCTCCCCGGCGTCATTCACCAGGAAGATCTTCGGGGACAGCAGCCCCGTGGCGGCAGTGAGGATGCCCTTTGCCGACAGGGCTCCCAGCAGCAGGCCCAAGGGGATGCCCAGGGCGCACAGCAGCAGAACCTGCCCGGTCACAAGGGAATAGAGCTGTCTCCGGTCCGCCCCCAGGCAGCGGAGAACGCCGTACTGGGTCATGCGCCGGGAGACGGCGATCTTCAGAATGTTGTAAATCACCAGACCCGCCGCCAGCAGGACGAGGCCGCCCACCAGGGCCCCTGCCGCCGCCATGAAGGGGAACCCCTCTCCGGAGACGTCACCGGCGGCTTCTGCGCTGTACCGGATGCCCAGGGCGTCCAGCAGCGGAATGTTATAGAGGGCGTCCAGCTCGTGGACGTTCAGGGCGGACACGATATCGTCCATAACCGCCTGGAAGGTCCCCTTGTCCGCCATGCGGACGTCCACGTTATAATAGATATAGTCCTCCGGGAGAAGGGCCTCCACCGTCCCCGGTCCCACGATGCCGTTGACGACTCCGGCGGCGTAGTTCATGTAATTGCTCTCGGTGATTCCAACCAGGGTGAATTCCGCGGTGAAATCAAAGGTCTGCGTCATGACGCCGTGGCGCAGGGCCTTGGAGGGGGAGAGGGTCAGGGCGTCCCCCAGACGGCCCGCAAAGCCCAGATAGCCCAGTACATCCTCCGGCAGGGCAATCTCCATGGGGGCCTCGGGGAGGCGGCCCGATTTCAGCGCGGAGATGGAGGGGTAAACGGCGCTGACGTCCTCCTGAAACTCGCTGAGGCCCAGTTTCAGGGTGTTGTCCAGCTGGACGCTGCCCAGCACCACCGTGGTGCCCACAAAGGACAGGCGGGGGTCGTTTTTCAGGGTCTCCACCTGGGCGGCGTCCATCTGGACAAAGCCGGCGTGGCGGTTGCCGCCGATGGCAATGGCCTGCTGCTGCCGCATGGCGGAGAGGACCCCCAGGGACTGGCCGATGACCGCCGTCATCATGGTGGACAGGACCACGGCCAGAAGAATCAGAACCGAGGTGACCCGCTGGGCCAGCAGCTCCCTCAGGGCCAGGGTATGCCAGCGCCTCATTCCGCCACCTCCGACAAAACACCGTCCACAATGGTCAGCCGCCGGGCCGCCATGGCCGCAATGCGGCTGTCGTGGGTGATGACCACCAGGGCCTTCCCCAGCTCCTTCCCCACGGTTTTCAGCAGTTCCATCACCTCGCCGCCGCTTTTGCTGTCCAGGTTCCCCGTGGGCTCGTCGGCAAAGATGACGTCGGGCCCGGCAATCAGGGCCCGGGCAATGGCCGTCCGCTGCTGCTGCCCGCCGGAGAGCTCATGGGGCAGGTGGGTCAGCCGGTCCCGGATGCCCAGCATGCCGGCCAGCTCCTGGAGATATCTCTCGTCTGGCTGCTTCCGGTCCAGAAGCAGGGGCATGATGATGTTCTCCCGGGCGGTCAGCACGGGCAGCAGGCGGAACTGCTGGAAGATGAACCCGATGCGCCGGCGGCGGAAGGCGGACAGCTCCCTGTCGGACAGGCTGTAGATGTCCCGTCCGTCATAGGTCAGGCGGCCGGAGGTGGGCCGGTCCAGACCGGACAGCAGGTGCAGCAGGGTGCTCTTCCCGCTGCCGGAGGGGCCCATGATGGAGATAAAGTCCCCGGGGGCGATGGACAGGGATGCCCGGTCCAGGGCCGTCACCCGGTTTTCGCCTCCGCCGTAGACTTTGGAAAGGTCCTTTGCTTCGATGTTCATAAAAAAACACCCTCCTTATATGGAATAAGGAGAGTGTAAGGGGCAAATCTCAAGAAAGTATCAAGAAAATCAAGAAAATCAAAAAAACAGGAAAATCTCAAAAAGCCTCAGAATTCACGATTTATTTTCAGGGAGGCGAGGGCGGCAGCGCCGGTTCCCGGCCGGTTCTCCAGCCGGAGCCCGCCGCCGTGCTTCCGGCACAGGAGGGCGCTGGAGTACAGTCCCATGCCGAAATGCCCCTCCCCGGTTTTCCCGAAGGGCTTCGGGCCGCTTTTCAGCAGCTCCGGGGGAAACCCGGGGCCGTCGTCCTCGACGGAGAGAAGGAGATGGTCCCGCTCCAGGGTCAGGGTGAGCGCCAGCCGCTTCCGGGCGAACCGGGCGGCGTTGCCGGTGAGGTTTTCCGCCACGGTGAGAAACATCCCGTGGTCCAGCTCCGCCGTGCTGCCCTCCGGCCCCCGGACCGCCGTTTCCAGCGCCGGGGCCAGCAGCCGGGCCGTCTCCTCCAGCTCCGTTTTCAGCACGGACAGGGAGACCGTCTCCGGCCTCACCGGCAGCTGCTCCAGCCGCTGGATGGAGCTCATGGCCTCCACATACTGCTCGATTCTCCACGTGTAGCGCTCCAGCCGATCCAGGGCCTGTTCGTCGGAGGGGTTTTGCCGCAGCAGGCTGACGCTGCCCTTCAGAACCGTGATGGGGTTGCGCAGGTCGTGGGCGAAGGCGGCGTTGAGACGGCGGCGCTCCTCCGCCTGCCGCCACAGCTCCCGGTTCGTTTTCAGCAGCTCCCGCCGCATGTTCTCAAAGGCGGCGCAGATCTGCCCCAGCTCGTCCGGCGGCGTTGGAGGGATGGAAAAATCCAGGTCGTGGGCCTGAATGCGCCGGGTCCCCTCCAGCAGCAGGGCAATGGGCTCCTTCAGCTTCCAGCGGTAAAAGAGGGCCCCCGACGCCGCCAGCCCCATCACCGGAAACAGGATCCAGCCCAGCAGGCCGGCGACGCCCAGCGCCCGCAGCATCCGCAGCTGCTCCGGTGTGGGCTGGGGCAGGGGCGTTATGGTCCCGTCGGCGCCAATGCTCACCCCGCCCAGGGGATACCGGGAGTAAACGGCCCTGCACCCCGTCCACAGCGCCGCCGCCAGGGCCGCCGCCGCCAGCAGCCCGCAGAGGGCCAGCAGGAAAAAGGCCCGCCGCAGACGCATCCGTTTCAGCCGTTCCATTTGTATCCGCACCCCCAGACGGTTTCGATGTAGCTGTGCAGCGTATGGCGGGCCAGCTTGGCCCGGATTTTCCGGATATGCTCCATGACCGTGGCGCTGCTGCCCTCGCCGTCGATGCCCCACACGGCTTCATAAATCCGTTCCCGGTCGAAGACCTGGCCCCCGTTCAGGCTCAGCAGCTCCAGAATGTCAAACTCCCGCCGGGAGAGGGGGACGGCCTCGCCCCGGACGATGACGGTCCGGGCGGAGTAGTCCACGGCGCAGTCCCCGAAAAAGCGGACGGCGGAGGAGCGGTTCCGCCGCCGCTCCCGGCGGAGGTGGGCGGCGACCCGGGCCGAGAGCTGGTCCAGGTCGAAGGGCTTGACGATGTAGTCGTCCGCCCCCGCCTGAAAGCCCATGATCTGGTCGGCGGATTCAATGCGGGCCGTCAGGAACAGGATGGGGCAGGCGACGTATTCCCGGATGGTCCGGCAGACTGTCAGCCCGTCCATGCCCGGCATGTTGATATCCAGCAGAATCAAATCCGGCTGTTTCTCCGCCTTCTGAACGGCCTCCAGCCCGGAGCGGGCCGTGAGAACCTCATACCGGGGGGAGAAATAGGCGTTCATGGTGTCCACAATGCCGGGCTCATCGTCCACAATCAGCAGCGTCTGTTTCATTGGGATGCTCCTCTCCGAGTGGTTTTGTTTATTGTACCACACAAATCTCAAGAAACTTTCAAATTTTCAGATTTTCTGAAAAACGGAGAACGGGACCCTGCCGGGTCCCGTCCGTGTCCTTGCGGTTACGCCTGGGGAATGTCATACACCACGCCGCCTACGGAAATGCTCCGCAGCTCATCCAGAGGTATGATCTCCTCCAGCACCTGGCCCTTTACGCAGCGGGAGACGTCCTGCCCGGCGTCCGGGCTGATGGTGCCGCCGGAAAGGCTCAGGTCGACCACCGTGCCGTCGGTTTTGGTCAGGAGAATTTCGACGTTCTCCAGATACCGCTGGGCCTGGCGGCCATCCTCCGGGTCCTGCCGCCCGCTGGGGGCGTCGCTCCAGACCACCGCCTCGTCCGCCGTGTAGGCCGCCCGGACGGCGATGGGGGAGACGCTGATCTCGTCGATGGTGAAGTTCAGGCCGTCCTGGGAGAAGGTCTCGCCGCCGCCTAGACGGACGGAACAGTCCTCGTAGTCCACCTCGAAGCGGAGCTTCCATGTGCCGGAATAGAGGGGCTCGGCCTGCTCGGTCTCCGCGTTCCAATATTGCAGATTCTCAAACCTCGCGCTGGCGGTGCCCTTGGTCATGGCCGTGTCGGAGCTGGCGGTCTCCACCAGCTGAACCCGGTTGTCCTCCGGGGCCTCGTCCACAAACCAGGACCCGCCGTGGGTGCCGCCCCTGACCCAGCTGGCCCCGCCGAAGCCGCCCATCAGAAGAGAGGCCGCGTCCGCGCCCTGGGGCAGAAACCGCTCCCCGTCGTCCCGGGTGAGGGTGTAGACAATGACGGCGTTGTATTGGTCGCCCATGATGGCGTCCGCCGTGATGGTGATGCCGCCGTCCGAGTCGCTGGCCCCGATGGGACGCCCGATTTTGTCAATGACCTCCGTCTGAGCCGCGGCCCCGCCGAAGAGGGGGGCGAAGACGTCGATGGGCTCCGGCAGGATGCCCGCCGCGCTGGACCCCACCGCCAGGGCCATGGCCAGCACGGCGGCAATCAGGGCCGTGCGGAACACGGGGCGTCTCGCCTTTTTCCCCCGGGCGGCAGAGGCGGCGGCCTCAGCCAGGGCTTTTTTCTGCATCTCCGTAAAGCGCAATTCGCTCATCTCCTTTTTGTAATCAAACAGATCGCTCATAGTCGGTCCCTCCTAAAATGTCCTTGAGCCTTGCCCGGCCCCGGGCCAGGCGGGTGTGGACGGTGGCGGCGGGCACGCCGAGAATCTTCCCGATTTCCGCCGCCTGATAGCCCTCGTAGTAAAAGAGATAAATCACGGTGCGGTAGTGGGCGGGCAGCTGGTTCACCGCCGCCAGCACCGAGCCGTCCCCGGCCTCCGGGGCGGGGACCTCCAGCACGGTTTCCAGGCCGCAGGTCCGTTTCCGCCAGGGGCTTTTCAAAAGGTCCTTGCAGGCATTGGCCGCCATGCGGAGGACATAGGCCCGCTCGTGCTCCGCGCTTTCAAACTTTTCCAGCACCCGGGGCTCCGTCAGGAGCTTGACGAACACCGTCTGACAGATGTCCTGGGCGTCCTGGGTGTTTTTCAGATAGGTATAGCTGAGGCGGAGAATGGCGTCGGCGTAGGCGCTGGCTAACCGTTCCGCCTGCTGGTTCGTGTTCATGGCATCAACTCCTTTGGAGCGCTCTCGTAATGGATACGATTCAGCGGGGCGGAAACTTTCAGCCGGGCGAAAAATTTTTTCAAAAAGGAGAAAGGGCCCCAGGCTCCCTTTTGGAAGCGCGGGAGCCCTGCATGGTATGGTCTAAATGAACTTACAGGACGTCACGAAGGGATTGTCAGCACGGTCATCACTTGACAGCATCATGGCAACATATGTGTAATAAAAATTTCAAAATTTCACTTGATTTTTTGGAATTTATGTTAAAATATTACTAGGGTTTATATTCTCTGCATCACCAGATACTTTATTTTGAAAGGAGCTGTCATGATGAAAAAGAAATCCCTCATATTCCTCTCAGTGCTGTCTGTTTCGATTTTGCTGCTTCCCGTCTTTTTTACGGACCCGGCCGGCGCCGATGAAGGAGAAGAGACAAAGGAATACTACGAAGACCTCATGAGGCGCCAGGTAAACGCGGTCGGCGCAAGCAAAGCTCTGAATCAGGCCTTTGGGTTCGACGAAGATGGAGAAAACCAATATCCGCCCGACTTCGCGGGCATGTGGCTGGAAGGCGAAATCCTGGTCGTTGCCCTGACGGACGTGAGTGAAGACACCATGGCCCAATACAGAAGCTGGGCGGGAGAATACAGCGGCTGTCTTCAGTTTAAAGAGGCCCAGTATTCCTATGTTGAGTTAATGCAGGCCAAGGCGGCTGTCACGGCTGAATTATGGGAGAACCATCAAATCATGGTGCTGGAATCCTATGTTTCCGAGGCCGCAAACAGGATCGTGATCGGCGTGGATGAGCCGTCCCTTGCGGTCATCGAGGCCTCACCTTCGCTTATTGACTGTGAGTATCCCATAACATTTAAAATTGGAAGCTATATCAGGCTTACAGCCGCTGCGGCCGGCGGATACGGCGGCGAGGGCCGTGGGGAGCCGGGTGTTTCCCGTGCGTAACGCCGGCACGCCTGAAAACCGGTAAATACCGGTTTTCCCACAGCGGCAGGCCTGGGGGGGGTATCCCCCGGGGCGGCTCCAGACGGAGTTTCCGGGCGGGAAACGCCGTGAAAAAGCCCCCTCGCCGGGAGGGGGCTTCTTCGGAAATTTTCGAAGTTTTTCGCAGCTTTTCGCAGATTTCCGCGGCTTTTTCCGGCCGGAACGCGGATTACTGGAAATGCTCGGAATAGGGGATGGAGGCCGCGAAGCGCACCGGAGCGCCGGGGACGTAGCGGCTGCCCTCGAATACATAGTCATAGACCACGAGGATGGCGTTGCAGGCCTGGTCCAGCCCCCTGGGATACAGGTCCGCCAGCGCGTTGGCCATGGTCTCCCCCAGAGGGGCCGCCACCACGGCGGGGTCCTGAGACGTGCCGCCGATGAACTCATAGTCAAAGACGTCCGGCTCGAAGGGCCAGAGGTCGCCGTTGAAAAAATCCTGTGTAAAGGACGAGACCGGTTCGCCGTTTTCATCCCTCTGAAAACGGGCCTCGGCATAGGCCGTCAAAGCGTCCTGATTCTCGAAATTACCCAGCCAAATGGAAACAATGCCTTCTTCTTCCATGGTGATCCTCCTGTTTGAATTGATATGGCGGACCGGGCCGCTTCGCCTTTATGTATCCAGCCGGAGCGAATGCGCCCTTGCGCGGCGGGCGGGGACGTGGTAAACTGGAAGCCGCACCCGCCGTTTCTACCAATAATATAACAGAGCCTGCATGGATTGTCCATAAAAAAGTCTCAGATGGACCCCATATTTTCACCCCGCTTAGCCCCGGCAGAAAAGGAGTTTCTATGAAAAAGCTGATGAAACCGCTCTCCCTGGCCTGCGCCCTGCTTCTCCTGGCCCTGTCCGCCTGCGGGCCCGCCGCCCCTCCGGAGGAGCCGGAGGCCCCGGAGCCCCTCCGCCTGGAGCGGCTGAATCTGGAGCTCTCCCGGAACGGACTGCCGCCGGAGGCTCTGGCCCAGGCGGTCCGGGACCTGCCCCCGGCCCTGAAAAGCGCCCTGGCGGACCAGGGCGTGGCCGTGGAGACGGCGACGGTTTCCGTGGGGGCCTCGGTGTCCGCTACGGTTCAGGCGGCGGAGGAGGGAGGGGTGGACGCGGCCATTCTCCCGGCGGAGGCCTTCGCGGCCCTGGAGACCCCGCCCCGGCTGATTCTGGCGGCGGGACCCGTCTCCCCGGCGGAGACCGGGGAAGACCGCCCCGGGGCCCCGGCGCTGATCTGCGCTGCCCCCACAGAGTACGGCAAAACCCTGGCCCAACAGGCGGACGGACCGTCCTGGGAGGATCTGGCTGCCGCCCGCTGGGGCGTGCTGGAGGAGGGGTCTTTGCTGGGCCGGCAGGCGGTGGACCTGTGGCTGTGGGACCGCTATGACGGCGAGACCTCCGCCCATCTGGCCCTGTCGGTTTATGACAGCTACGAAGACCTGCTTCGGGCCGCGGCGGCGGAGGAAATCGACGTCCTGCCCCTGTGGGACGGCGTCCGGAGGGACTGGGCGGAGGCCTGGACCCTGGCCCCCTCCCGGACCGACGAACGGGGCGTCCGGGGCCTGGGCCGTCCCGCCGCCCTGGAGAGGGAACTGCCGGTGCTGGGGGAGACGGAACGGCTGTATACCTCCGCGGCAGTGGTCCGGGAGGACGGCGGGGTCCTGACGGACAGCCGCTTTGCCGCCGCCCTGGCGGCGGCGCTGGAGTCCCTCCGGGAGGCGTTCCCGGTCCTGGGCCCCTATCCCTATGCCCCGGCGGAAAACGGGGACCTGGACCCCCAGCGGCGGCTGGCGGGCCTCTGAGGTCCATCCATATCAACTGCTTTTAATACACCGGAAAGAGAGGATACCCCATCATGGATGAGGAACTGAAGCAAATCTATCTGACCCTGGGCATCAGCCCGGCGGTTTACCGCTATGGCGAGGACGTACTGAGGGCCCTCCGGCCCCGCTTTGACGCCATTGACCGGACTGCCGAATACAATCAGGCCAAGGTGCTGGCGGCCATGCGGAGCAACCGGGTCAGCGCCGCCCACTTTGCTGCTACCACCGGCTACGGCTATAACGACGAGGGCCGGGACAACCTGGAACGGGTCTACGCCAGTGTGTTTCACACCGAGGCTGCCCTGGTCCGGCCCCAGATTACCTGCGGCACCCACGCCCTGGCGGTGGCCCTGTCCGCCAACCTCCTGCCGGGGGACGAGCTGCTGTCCCCCGTGGGGGCCCCCTATGACACCCTGGAGGAGGTCATCGGCATCCGGGAGAGCAAATGTTCCCTGAGAGAGTACGGCGTCACCTACGCCCAGGCCGACCTTCTGCCGGACGGCGGCTTTGATTACGAGGCCATCCGCTCCAGAATCAACGAGCGGACCAGACTCGTCACCATCCAGCGTTCCAAGGGCTACGCCACCCGGCCCACCTTCTCCGTGAAGCAGATTGGGGCGATCATCGCCTTCTGCAAGTCGGTGAAGCCGGATGTGAAGGTCATGGTGGACAACTGCTATGGCGAGTTTGTGGAGACTGTGGAGCCCTCGGACTGCGGCGCGGACATGGTGGTGGGCAGCCTCATCAAAAACCCCGGCGGCGGCCTGGCGCCTATCGGCGGATACATCTGCGGCACAAGGGAATGCGTGGACCGCTGCGCCTACCGTCTTTCCGCCCCGGGTCTGGGGCAGGAGGTGGGGGCCAGCCTGGGACTGATGCCCGCCCTCTATCAGGGCTTCTTCCTGGCCCCCACGGTAACGGCGGGCGCTTTGAAGGGGGCCATTTTCGCCGCCAATCTCTATGAGAAGCTGGGCTTTGCCTGTGTGCCGGGGGCCTCGGAGGAGCGCCACGACATCATCCAGGCCGTGACCCTGGGCAGCCGGGAGGCCATGGAGGCCTTCTGCCTGGGGATTCAGGCCGCCGCTCCGGTGGACAGCTATGTCACACCCGTGCCCTGGGCCATGCCGGGCTATGACAGCGAGGTCATCATGGCCGCCGGGGCCTTTATCCAGGGCAGCAGCATCGAGCTCTCCGCCGACGGACCCATCCGCCCGCCCTACGCCGTCTATTTCCAGGGGGGCCTCACCTGGCAGCACGCCAAGCTGGGCATCCTCATGAGCCTCCAGAAGCTGACGGAGGCGGGTCTTGTGAAGCTCTGAGCTGAGGAGAGCTGAGAGTGAAGAGTGGAGATAAAGCCCCAATTTGCGTTTGTGTTCCCGGCGTCCTGCAGGGGTCGTGACAGGGCCCTTGCAAGTGATTCGGGAACGTCGTGCCGGATTGGGCCAAAGAAAAAGCCCTGGGGAAGTAATCCCCCAGGGCTTTTTCATATGCGTTCGTTCTCAGCTCCCGGCCTCGCCGCCCTGGAGCTTCCGGTCCAGCCGGTCCAGCAGAAAGGCCAGGACAAAGCCGCCGGCTCCGCACAGGGCCGAGAGGGCGATTTCCCCGGCTCCGCCGTAGGAGGAGGGGATGATGACCAGGGTGGAGGCCAGCACGAAGCCCAGGATGCCGTGAAAGGCCAGGGCGTAGTGCCGCCGGAAAAACCAGTTCACCAGCCGGGCCAGCAGCGCCACCGACAGCCCCAGCCCCGGCAGGGAGGCCGCCAGAACATGAATATCCATGGCGGCCAGGCCCTCCAGCATGGGCCTGTAGAGCCCCAGGGCCATCATCACCGAGGAGGAGGTGAAGCCGGGGACCACGATGCCCACGCCCCAGAGGACGCCGCAGAAATTATACCACCAGAAGGAGGGCGTCACCGTCACCCCGGCCACCCGGCTGACATAAAAGAGCCCCCCGAACACCGCCAGGGCGCAGAGAATCAGACTGGCCCAGGCGCCGCCGGTCCGGCCCTCCTTCCCCGCCTCCCGGAAGAGGGCGGGCACCGTTCCTACAATCAGGCCGATAAACAGCCAGGTGGTCACAGAGGCGGAGACGGAAATGGCGGCGGCAATGCCCCTGGCCACCCCCAGGAAGCCCAGGCACCAGCCCACGCCCAGGGGGACCATCATCCTCCAGTATTTGGGAAGGGCCCGGCGGGGGTGGGTCAGCACCTCCATAAAGGGGCGGTAGATGTCGAACACCACCGCCAGCACGCCGCCGGAGACGCCGGGAAGTATGGCGCCCACGCCGATCAGCGCGCCGCAGAGCAGATTCCGCAGCCACTGCATCCGTCTGAGCTGATCTCCGGTCATTCCCGGTCCTCCTCCCTTCCCCCGGCCCGTGTTCCCGGGGTCTGTCCGTCAAAATCCGCGCCGGGTTCCGCCCCTGCCCCCGGATGCGGCGGCAGGCGGAACGGCTGAAATCATAATAGCAGTTTTGCCCCGGTTCTGCAATCCGATTCCGACATTGTTCCTGGAAAAATTTCCGTTTTCCCGCCGGTCTCCCTCCGCCCTCAGGGCCGGAGCGCCAGCGCGGCGCACATGCACAGCAGCAGCGTCAGCGCGCCCTGGCCCCAGAGCAGGTTATAGCTCACCGCCTCCCTGTCCCGCCGGCGGCCCTCCGCCACGGAGACGAAGACATACAGCGAGATCAGGCCGAAGACCAGGGCCACGCCGTCCCGGACGCCCTCCGGCCCCAGGGCGGCGGCCCCCAGATACAGCAGAAAGCCCAGGCCGGAAACCACGGCCCCGGCGTTCATCTGCCGGACTGTTTGCAGCAAAAAGCTCTTTTTCATGGGTATCCCCTTCCTGTTTTTATACCGGGTCTATCTCGTATCTCCACTCTCCACTCTGAATCAATAGCCGTTGACCATCACGTCCAGCACCTTTCCCGCCACGCTGCCTGCCGCCGTGTTTCCCCCGCCGCCGTTCTCCACCAGCACCACGAAGGCATAGGGCGCGTCCTCGTTCCGCAAAAACCCGGCGAACCAGGCGTGGGGCGGCTGGCCCTCTCCCACCTCGGCGGTGCCGGACTTGGCGCAGAGGTCCATGTTGGGAAAGCGGCTGTGCCCATAGGTCTGTTCCACGTTGCCCGCCAGCAGCTCCGTCAGCCGCTCCGCCGTGTCCCGGCGGATCAGGGTCCCGGTCATCCGGGGCCGCCGGGGGAGGGAGGGCAGAAGGCCCTTCGTCCTCAGAATCAGGCAGGGCTCCGCCGCCTTTCCCCCGTTGGCAATGGCCCCCATGTAGACCATCAGGGCGCAGGGGTTCACAAGGTCCTGGTCCTGGCCCACACCGGCCCAGCCCAGGCGGCCCCCGGTCATGCCCTCCCAGCCGAAAGAGCCCCTGGCGGAGGCAAGGCCGTCCACCTCATAGCTGTCTGTAAGCCCGGCCTGTTCCGTATACCGCCGGAGGACGTCCGCCCCCAGCTCCGCCGCGATTTCAGCGAAGGCCGTGTTGCAGCTGTTGGCGAAGGCGTCCCCGATGTCCTGCGTCCCGTGGACGCCGGAGCAGACGACGGTCTCCTCCCCCAGCTGAACGGAGCCGGTACAGGTCCAGGTCCGGCTGTCCAAATCGGGAAGGTTCTCCAGGGCCGCCGCCAGGGTGACGGTTTTGTAGACGGAGCCGGGTGTGAATACGGAGGACAGAAAGCGGTTCAGATAGGCTCCCCTGTAGCGCTCGTTGGTCTCGATGTCCTCCGGGACGTTCAGGGGGTCGTAGCTGGGGGCGGAGACCATGCAGAGAATCTCGCCGGTCTTATAGTTGTACACCGCCACGGTTCCGGCCCGGCCGTTCAGCGCCTGATAGGCCTCGTAATTGTATCGGGCGTCAATGGTCAGGGTCAGCTCCCCGCCGCCCCGGCCCGCCGAAAACGCGCCGTTGAGGAGGTTCCAGCCCGTCAGATGATGGGCGAAGGCGTTGAGGGCCCCGGTTCCCACGTTTCCCCGCAGGTCTCCCACGGCGTGAAGGGTGGCTTTCCGGACGGTTGCGTTGTCATAGCAGGTCCGTTTCCCGTTTTCCACGGCGGATAGCACGTCCCCGTCCCGGTCCAGCACGGTTCCGGCGGAGAGAACGCCCTCGGTGTTGTACAGGTGGCGGTTAAAGGCGGCGGAGGCCCACCTGCCGCCCTGCGTGACATAGCGGACTGTAAACAGCCCCAGTCCCGCCGTCAGCGCCAGGGCCAGCAGGAGGCAGATCAGCGCCCGGTTCTCAATTTTCTTCATCCATAGATCCTCCTCTCTGAGCACGTCCCTCTGACGGGGCGGAAAAGGGGCACGGAAGGGATGTCCGGCTTCAGCCGGGGGGCTCGGAGCGCGGTTTTTGCCGCCGTATCGCAAAACTGGCGTGCTCCCTGGTGTCCGTGGCCTTCAAAAATGCCAGCAGTCCCCAGGAGGACATCATGGCGGAGCCGCCATTGGACACAAAGGGGAAGGTGACTCCGGTGAGGGGCAGCAGGTCCACGGAGCCGAAGACGTTCAGACAGGTCTGGAACACCAGCAGGGACCCGGCGGCGCAGGCGGCGATGGTGTAATAGCTGGACCGGCCTACCCGGCAGGCCCGGACGGAGAACACCGCCAGCGTGACGATGGACCCCGCCGCCAGCAGGGCAATCAGCAGCCCCCACTCCTCGCAGAGCATCCCGAAGACCAGGTCGGTGTCCGCCGCCGGGACGCGGTGGAGCCAGCCCTTTCCCGCCCCCATGCCCAGCAGGCCCCCGGAGGCGGCGGCGGACATGGTCCGGGTCTGCTGATAGCCGCCGCCGGAGGCGTCGGCCCAGGCCCGGCCCCAGGAGGCGAAGCGGCTGAGAATATAGGGCTTGAATTTCACGATGATGCCCGCCCCGAACACCGCCCCGCCGCAGATCAGGGACAGCGTGGCGAAGTCCCCGGAACGGAGATAGGCGATGACCAGGAAGGTGACGAAGAAGACCGCCGCCGTGCCGAAATCGCTCATAAGGCCCAGCAGGCCGATACACACGCCGGTGAGCACGATGAAAAGGGTCAGGTTCCGCCGGCGGAAGAGGCGCTCCAGGGTGGCGGACCCGGCGAAGATATAGCAGATTTTGGCAATCTCCGAGGGCTGGAAGGACAGGGGGCCCAGGGAAATCCAGTTGACCGCGCCGTATTTCCGGTTCCCCAGCACCAGCGTGACGCCCAGCAGGCCGATGGCCAGGGCGGCCATGAGCCAGCGGGTCCGTTTGGTCCGCTCCAGGTCACGCAGGAACAGGCCCAGCACCAGGAACAGCCCCAGGCCCAGGGCCGCGGCCAGCAGCTGCTTGGGCAGGCTCCCCGGCGCGCTGGAGGCCGTCACCGCCAGGGAGAGGGTGGTGAGGAAGAAGGCGATGGTCTCCATCTCGAAGCCCACGCAGCGTCCCAGCCGCAGGACAATGAAATACAGCCACATCAGCGCCGTCAGCCCCAAAAAGGCCAGGGGAATCATGGGGGAGGCCTCCGCCCCGGCGGCGGTCAATTGCAGGCAGGTCAGCGCCTGGAACAGGGTCAGCCACAGGAAGGAGGGCCAGACGGCGGCGGGGCGCTCCTTCCGCCGGGCCTCCTCCAGGGCCTTCCGCTCCTCCGCCGTCTGGGGCAGGAAGAGCAGGGGCACGCCCCCCAGGGTGATGGTGTCCCCCAGGGCCACGGGGGCGGAATCCTCCACCGTCTCGCCGTTTACCTGGGTGCCCCCCGTGGAGCCCAGCTCATAGAGGGTCCACCGGCCCCCGTCCCCCCGGCAGAGGGCGGCGTGCTGGCGGGAGATGCTGGGGTAGTTCAGCCGCACGTCGGCGCTGCGGCCCCGGCCGATGATGTTCTCCCAGTGGGTCAGGGGGATGGAGCCGCCGCCGGGCAGGCTCAGCTGGCCCCAGGTCTCCGGCGTGTGGGGAATCTTCAGCAGGGAGCGGACGGCCCGGAAGAGGATGAGCCCCGCCAGCAGGGGGAACAGCACCCGGACAGCGGCGGTGTACCAGCCCCCCAGCCGGGGGACCGCCGCCAGGGCCTCCGTCAGCGCCTGAAAACCGTCCATCTCCGCGCCTCCTCTCACAATGGTTTCACGCCAGCATACCACATCCCAGGGGAAAAATCCACCTTTTCTTGTTTCCGGATGTGTTCCCGGGCGCGGCATGATGGTTCTGCCGCCAAAAAGAAAACCCCGGCCCCGGTTGCCAAACCGGGGTCAGGGAAAGAACGCAGGGGTTAGTATCTGGAGTAGATGTAAGTTCCAGAAGCAATTTCTGGCAAATCAAAGGCATCGCGGTCTTCGGCTTTTCCCCAACGAACGCCCCCAGCACTATTCCAGCTTTCATCATTGTTCCCATCACATATTGTGTAATTGTTTGCCCCGTATCCAGCAGGGGGAGTCATGGAAGTTACAACAACTGCATGATAGTATCCCGTTGAGGTGTTCTTCAACCAAACAACATCCCCGACCTTGAGCTGGTCAAAATTCTGATGTCTTGTAACAGGGGCATCCTTTCCAAAGAGAGAGTCGCTAATGGCTGCGCCAAAAGAGGCGCATGCACTTGTGTGTCCAAATGCTCGGGATTGGTAATTAAATATAGAACTGTCATCCCACGGACTTCCGGTAGGCATCGTCTGCTCAAACTTTGCCAGCAGCTCTTTGATGTTCTCCTCCGTAATGGGCTTGCCATTGGTCAGATAGCCCTCACGATAAGTCGTAGAGGCATTGATGCGGTCCATCATCTGCTGGGCATTTTCGCCGTCCAGCATCTTGAACAGCGGGCCATCCGTCACCTCCGGCGGCTCAGAGGGGTCAACCGGGTCCACGGGCGGTTCCACGGGAGCAGTCGTCCCGCTGTTTCCCATGTAATCCCGCAGCCGGTTGATGACGACGCAGCCCTGGGCGCGGTTCATGGGGTTCTTGGGGCCAAAGCTTCCATCACTCTGTCCACCCAGCAGGCCAGTGGTATAGCAGACCATGACCGCCCTGCGGCAGTTGGGATTGATGCTCTGGAAGTCACTGATGGAGGAAATGCATTTGACATACTCGGTGTCAGCGGGAATCTTTGCCCCCTTATCCACCAGGATGTTATACATAACCTGCGCCATATCCTCACGGGGGAGGGAAGCTCCAATGGAGGCAGACGAGCGGCTGGTGTCATTCAGGATGCCATGCTTGTTCATGATGGCCTCGCCGGCAGCCGTTCCCTGGTCAGAGTAACCCGCCAGCTCAGAGGCATAGAAGGCCCGGGCCAGCATGATGGAGAAGGCTCCGTAGGAGACCGGGTTGCCAGGCTTGAAGGCGCCGTCAGAGTAGCCGGAGACAATGCCATCCTGCACGCAGCGGCTGATTTGCTGATACGCCCAGTGGTCCGCCGGGACATCCGAGAGCTCCGCCGCCCTGGCCGGGATTGCCAGCCCCAGGCAAAGGGCCAGCGCCAGGAAGAGGGAGCCGAGCTGTTTGTTCATTGCAAAAACTCCTTTCGCACAGGGGCCTTGCCCCTCTGTCAAAATCAGGCGTCGCGTATGCGTTTATGTAGCTTCCTGCTCCGCCGCTTCCGTCCCCAGTCCCATGGGAATGCCGTTAATCTCCACGTCGCTCTCAATGGGAATCAGCAGGCAGCGCCGCCCGTCGATGATCCGGGTCTCCACCATGGCGCTGTGCTCCGGGTCGATGGAGATGGTCACAAGGTCGCTTTTGATGTCGAAGCGCTTGCTGTCGATCAGATTTTCCGGATTCAGCACGGCCCCCTCGCCGAAGCGGTCGTTCCACTGCTCCAGGAAGGCGGCAGTCTGCTCCGGGGCCGCGCCGCAGTCCGCCAGAATGTCCTCCACGTCTCCGGCGGTGACGGCGGGGGCCTCCGGGTCCCGGCTCTCCTTGTGGGCCTCGATTTTGCTGAGGAGACCGCCGTGGACCGCCTGGACCACCTCCAGCCCGCAGGCGTCTCCCAGGGCCCCGGTGAGGGCGGACTGGAAGCTCTCCTTCTGCTCGGCGGCGGACATGGGGGGCTCGGTGCGGAAGACCGCGTCGATGAACTCCTGGTGCAGGTCCTCGGGCTTCCGGGCGTAATAGAGGGCGTTGTAAATGTTGGCGGACCGCTGATCGAAGGCGGGGAACAGGAAGCCCAGGTCCGGGGCGGAGACAATCTGCCCGGCGGCGCAGCTGTGGAATTCGTTCTCGCCGGGGAAATAGCCCAGTTCCATCTTGCAGCCCTTCACCGGGCAGACACAGCAGAGGATATAGGAAAAGACCTCGTCGGAGCCGTCCACCTCATCGTTTTTGTTCCGGTGCGGCACGTCGTAGGCGTCGTGGGCCAAGAGGATGATGTAGTTGGAATCCCCCATGTCCAGACTGTCCATGACCTTCTGATAGAACAGGTCCCGGGCCTCGGCGTTCTTCAGCTCCGAGTCCCGCAGGTCCATCAGAAGACGGTGCTCGTCCCCCTCGGCCACCTGCTTAGTGGAAAACACCACGTCGATGAGGTTCCGGCCCAGACGTCCGGACAGGCTCTTTTTCAGCAGGCCCAGGTACTTCTCCGCCTCCTCCTGGGGCAGCAGGCCCAGGGACTCGTCCAGATAGGAGATGACCTCCCGGCTGGAGCCGTTGACGTAGCACCCGTAGATTCGGCTGACGGCGCACTTCTCCGGGCGGAAGCGGCGGCGCAGCTCGCTGATTTCCTTTTGATTCATCCCAATCGCTCCTTTTTTGTTTCCGGCGGAAGGACTGCCGGCGTGTGGTCTGCCGGTTTTCCCTCCGGTTTGGGGCAGGGCCCCGGAGGGCCCGCGTTTGTCAAACATTTATTCTAATCTAAAGCGTCGGAAAATGCAACTGTTTCCCGCTGAAAAATCCGCGACTGGAGGCTGTTTTAAAACCAGCGGAATGCCGGATGGGGGCAGATTTTTTTGTCAGACAAGGCGATTGGACGCGGGAATCCTGACGGATTTCAAGTCCAATCAACGCAGTCCTGGCAGAAAACCTGGCGGAAAAAGATACACCAAGACGGCGTTTTGACGGTTTTAAAACAGCCTCTAAGTTCTTTCCGCCACCCAGGCGGCGAAGGACTCAACCAAATCCAGCTGGCTGTCGCTCAGGCCCCGAAGGCGCTCCGCCACCGTGCGCCAGCGGTCCCCCTCGTGCCGGACGGAGCCCACCAGAAATTCGTCCGGCGTGGTTTCCAGAGCCATGGCCAGACTCATGATGACCTGCGTGGAGGGGATGGAACGGGCACGCTCGATGTTGGAGAGATAGCGGTCGCTGATATCCGCCCGTTCCGCTGTTTGCCCCTGAGTCAGCCGGAGCTGCTTCCTTCTCTGTGCAATGCGTTTGCCGATCATTTTGTAGTCAAGTTCCATAAACCCACCCCACTTAAAATATTAGGGAAATGATATTCATTTTCCCCACGATGTAAGAAGGATGTATAAGTTGAAAACCAACTTGACATTCCTGTTTATTCGATTTATAGTATGGATATCAACTTATAAGAGGTGGGACGGTATGTATCAGGAATTGTATTTGCATCTCTTCAACGCCATTACCGACGCGCTTTCACGGCTCAGCGCCCAGGATGCCGAGGAGGCCGCCGCCATTCTGCGGGAGGCCCAGCAGGAAGCGGAACGGCGCTTTATGGAGAGCGGAGAGGACTGAGCTTTTCCGCATAGGCTGTCAATAAACAGTATTTGTAAAAGCATCGGAAAGGAAGATAGAAAGGAACCCATCAGGGGTTCCTTTCGTTTTCAATCAAAAGTTTTCAGAACCTCCCACGGGTTCTGAAAACTTGCCCAGTCTGTCGAAAGAACATATCGACAGACTGGGCGGAGAGGACTGAGCCTCTCCGCTCTTTTTGCCGCTCTTTTTGCCCATGGTGTAAAAAAGCTGTAAAGAATCGACCCCTTTCCTTGCGGTGCGCGGACCATTCATGGTATCATTCCATATGATATTGTAATGGGGAGGCGGCTATATGAGCGTCCGGATGCGCTGGCGGGAGCAGATGGGTCAGACAAAAACGGTCCTGGGGGAGAAGACCCGGGAGGCGCTGGCCTCCGTCCTGCCCATTACCGCCATTGTGCTGGCGCTGTGCTTCACCATTTCCCCGGTGCCCGCGGACGTGCTGCTGGCCTTTCTGGCGGGGGCGGTGCTGCTGATTCTGGGCATGGGCTTTTTCACCCTGGGGGCGGACATGGCCATGGGCCCCATCGGCCAGCAGCTGGGCTCCAAAATGGCGGGGTCCCGAAAGCTGTGGGTGGTTGTTTCCGTCAGCTTTCTGATCGGCGTGGTGGTCACCATGTCCGAGCCGGATTTGCAGGTTCTGGCCAATCAGGTTCCCGGCATCCCCAATATGCTGCTGGTGGGAACCGTGGCACTGGGCGTGGGGGTCTTCCTGGTGGCGGCGCTGCTGCGCATCCTGTTTCAGGTTCGGCTTCAGTGGATGCTGATTGGAAGCTACGCCCTGGTGTTCCTGCTGGCGGCCTTCATCCCAAAGGATTTTCTGGCGGTGGCCTTTGACTCCGGCGGCGTCACCACCGGGCCCATGACGGTGCCCTTCATCATGGCCCTGGGTCTGGGCGTGTCCTCCATCCGGAGCGACGCCAGCGCCGCACAGGACAGCTTCGGCCTGGTGGCCCTGTGCTCCGTGGGGCCCATTCTGGCGGTGCTGGTTCTGGCGCTGATTTTCCCGGCCTCCGGGGCCTATATTCCCCCGGCCATTCCCCAGGCGGGAGACAGCCGGGAGCTGGGCGGGCTGTTTCTGGCGGCCTTCCCGGAGTACGCCTGGGAGGTTTTGAAGTGCCTCTTCCCCATCGCCGTCTTCTTCGCGGTGTTTCAGGTCATATCTTTGCGTCTGAAACGAAAAAAACTGTTGCGCATCCTGGTAGGTCTTCTGTATACTTATATAGGGCTGGCCGTGTTCCTCACAGGGGTCAATGTGGGCTTCCTGCCGGCGGGCATGTATCTGGGCCGGCAGATTGCCGCCCTGCCCGGGCGGTGGGTGCTGGCGCCCATCGGCATGCTGATGGGCTGGTACATCGTCCAGGCGGAGCCGGCGGTCCACGTGCTGAACAAGCAGGTGGAGGAGATCACCGCCGGGGCCATTCCCGGCAGCGCCATGTCCGCCAGCCTCTCCATCGGCGTGGCCGTCTCCATCGGCCTGGCCATGGCCCGGGTGCTGACGGGGGTTTCCATCCTCTGGTTCCTGATACCCGGGTATCTGATCGCCGTCGTGCTGTCCTTTTTTGTGCCGGAGATGTTCACCTCCATCGCCTTCGACTCCGGCGGCGTGGCCTCCGGCCCCATGACGGCCACCTTCCTGCTGCCCTTCGCCCAGGGGGCCTGCGAGGCCCTGGGGGGCAATATCGTCACCGACGCCTTTGGCGTGGTGGCCATGGTGGCCATGACGCCGCTGCTGACCATCCAGCTGCTGGGTCTGGTCTATCAGCGGAAGCTGAAGCGGGCCGGGAGCGAGGCCGCGGCGGCAGACGAGGACATCATTGAGCTGTGAGCGCCGGTCCGCGGCGCTTCCGAAAACCGTCCGCCATACATAGAAACGAAAAAAGGGGGAGAGGGCCATGGGCGGAGCCGTTCTCATGATTACCATAACGGACCGGAGCCGGGGCGGGGAGTTCGCCGCCTGGTTTCAGAGCCAGGGCATCCCCCTGGTGCTGGCTGCGCCGGGCCGGGGCACGGCCACCACGGAGATTCTGGACTGTCTGGGTCTGGAGGCCACGGAAAAGGCCGTTTTGATGCTGGCGGCCCCCAATTCCCGCCGCCTGGTCCGCCGGGCGGAGCGGGAATTGTGGCTGGACGTGCCGGGCCGGGGCATTCTGATGACCGTGCCCATTGTCAGCATCGGCGGGGCCCGTGCCCGGGACTATCTATTGCCGCAGGAGGGGGAGGAATCCATGGAGCAGGAACGCACCCACGAGCTGATTATCGTCATCACCAACCGGGGCCGGACCGACCAGGTGATGAACGCCGCCCGGTCCGCCGGAGCCGGCGGCGGCACCAGCATCCACGCCAAGGGCACCGGCACGGAGCTTGCCAAGAAATTCTTCGGCGTGTCCATTGCGGCGGAAAAGGAGCTGGTTTTTATCCTGGCGGAGGCGGAGAAACGCCGCCCCATCATGAAGGCGGTGATGGATCAGGCCGGGATGCAGACCGAGGCCCAGTCCCTGGTGTTCTCCCTGCCGGTGACGGACATCGCGGGACTCCGGCGGCTGGACCTGGAGCACCCGCCCCAGGCATAGCGCGCATGAAGCGGACTTGTCCCGGCGCGGATTTTTCCGCCGCCGGGGCTGCTTTTTTCGCAAGGCCGGGAAGCGGCAGGGCGCACCCGTTCACAAGCGCCGGTTTCAGACCGGCGGAAGCCGGCGAGGGCGGTCCGTATCATCACGAAAAGAAAGGCCCCTGGAATCTGAGGCATTCCAGGGGTTTTCGGCAATGCTTCATCTTCCGGCAGGGGCGGCCATCCCGCTCCGTTTGCACCCCTGCCTTGAAATTGGCGCAATGTACTAAAACCCTGGAGGGGATACGGCCAGAATGCCGGTATCCGTTCCAGGGTTTTCGGGTTTCCCGCGCCGGAAGCTGTGCGTCGCGCCTCGGGGTTACAGGTTTGGCGGGTCAAAGCGGTTCGTTGGTCATGTAAAGGCTCTGGTTTGACTGCTTTCCTTCTGTGATCTTGTCACGGAAGCCGCCCATGATTTCTGATATAGTCACCGCAGTTGAAAAGAAGCCTTTGCTTCTTTTCAACAAGTGCGGCGATGGTTCGCCGCACAGGCCGTAAAACGGCCTTGCGGTGGACTTCATAGTCAGCACAAGGGGGTTTTACCTTACCCGTCAGCGGCTCTGCCGCTGGTTGAAAATCGGTATCTGCCGATTTTCAACTGTGCTGACTATATCATGCGTACAGTCACCGCGGCTGAAGCGAAGCAGAGGCTTCCGTTCAGCCCCGCGGCGGACCTCGCGGTCAGCACCCGGGAAAACCCGGACGGCCGCCGCTGCCTGAAAATCGGTATGTACTGATTTTCGAGCGTGCTGACCGTACAATCCATGAGGGAGGGCATGTTATGGAACCCAAAACAAGAACGAGACGAAAGGCCTTCGTTGACACTGATCTCTGCGTTGCCTGCGGCTGCTGCGCCAGGGTCTGTCCGATGAATGCCATACAGATTCGGAACGGAATTTACGCCCGGGTGGACAGGACGCGCTGCGTGGGCTGCGGGAAGTGCGCCAGGGAATGCCCCGCGTCCGTCATTGAGATTCGGGAGGCGCAGGCATGAAAAGCACGAAAAGCACGAAAAGCACGAAAAACCCGAAAAACCCGAAAAACCCGAAAAACCAGAAAAAACGCTGGTATGACTATCTGTGGATGGTAGAGCTGACCTATATGGCGCTGGGTTTTTTCAATATCCTGTTTGCCTGGCTGGGCATGCTGTTTTTCTGCATTCCGCTTATCATTTCACTGGTCAAGGGCACCAAGGGCTATTGCAACCGGTACTGCGGCCGGGGACAGCTGTTCGGCCTGCTGGGAGGCCGGTTTGGGCTGTCCCGAAAAAAGGATATTCCCGGGTGGATGAAGAGCAGGGGATTCCGCTATGGATTTTTGCTGTTCTTCTTCGTCATGTTTTTCCAGATGCTCTGGAACACGTATCTGGTGTTTGCCGGGGCGCGGACGCTCAGGCAGGTGGTGACGCTGCTGTGGACCTTCAAGCTGCCCTGGCACTGGGCCTATCACGGCACCCTCTTTTCCCCCGGCGTCGCTCAGTTCGCCTTCGGCTTTTACAGCGTCATGCTGACCTCCACCGTCCTGGGCCTCATCACCATGGTTCTGTTCAAGCCCCGCAGCTGGTGCGTCTGCTGCCCCATGGGAACCATGACCCAGCTGATCTGCAAAGCGAAAAGCCCGAAGGGTGACATTGTCACGGAAGAGCCGTGACGCTTCTGGTATCATAGAATCACCACATCAGAAAAGGAGGACATACAATGTCTGTCATCAATATCAGCAAGGATAACTTCGCCGGCGAGGTGCTCCGCTCGGACCGGCCCGTTCTTCTGGATTTCTGGGCCCCCTGGTGCGGCCCCTGCCGCATGGTCGGCCCCATCCTGGATGAGATTGCCCGGGAGCGCGCCGACATCAAGGTGGGCAAGATCAACGTGGATGAGCAGCCGGAGCTGGCCGGACAGTTCGGCGTCATGGGCATTCCCGCCATGGTGGTGGTGAAAGACGGAACCGTCGTGAATCAGGCCACAGGCGCAAGGCCCAAAAGCCAGATTCTCGCCCTGCTGTAAGGAGGACGCGCCATGGGATTGTTTGATTTTCTGAGCGGCCCCCGTATCGACCAGGGCGTGAGCGAGTTTCGGGAGACCCCCGGCGCGGTGCTGCTGGACGTCCGCACGCCCCAGGAGTACCGGGAGGGCCACATCCCCGGAAGCCGGAACGCGCCGCTTCAGACCCTTGACCGGGAGGCGGCGGCGGGGAAAGACACACCCCTGTTTGTCTACTGCCACAGCGGCGCCCGGAGCAGTCAGGCGGTACGGATACTGACCCGAATGGGCTATTCGAATGTAAAGAATATTGGCGGGATTGCCGCCTATACAGGAAAGGTGGAACGCTGACATGAAGGTAGTCATCATCGGCGGCGTGGCGGGAGGAGCCACGGCGGCGGCCCGGCTGCGGCGGCTGGACGAGGCGGCGGAGATCGTGGTGTTCGAGCGGTCGGGATACGTCTCCTATGCCAACTGCGGCCTGCCCTACTACATCGGCGGGGTGATTGAGGACCCCGAGGCCCTGACCCTCCAGACACCTGAGAGCTTTTTTGCCCGGTTCCGGGTGGATATGCGGGTGCGCCATGAGGTCACCGCCATTCACCCGGAGAGGAAAACCGTCTCGGTGAAGAACCTGGAGACCGGAGCGGAATTTGAGGAGCGCTATGACAAGCTGATTCTGTCCCCCGGAGCCAGGCCCACACAGCCCCGGCTTCCCGGCGTGGGGCTGGAAAAGGTGTTTACCCTCCGGACCGTAGAGGACACCTTCCGCATCAAGGACTTTATCAACGCCCATCACCCCGGGTCCGCCGTGCTGGCGGGCGGCGGCTTTATCAGCCTGGAGCTGGCGGAAAACCTGCGGGAGCTGGGGATGGAGGTTACCGTCGTCCAGCGGCCCCGCCAGCTGATGAACCCCTTCGACCCGGACATGGCGGCCTTCATCCACAGCGAGGCCCGGCGGCACGGCATCCGGCTGGCCCTGGGGCAGACGGTGGAGGGCTTTGAGGAGCGGCACGGCGGCGTGGACGTGCTGCTGAAGGACGGGGCTCCCCTCCATGGCGATATGGTGGTGCTGGCCATTGGCGTCACCCCGGACACCGCCCTGGCGAAAGAGGCAGGCCTGGAGCTGGGCCTGAAGGGCAGTATCGTGGTCAACGACCGGATGGAGACCTCTGTCCCCGACATTTACGCCGTAGGCGACGCGGTGCAGGTGAAGCACTTCGTCACCGGACAGGACGCGGTGATCTCCCTGGCGGGCCCCGCCAACAAGCAGGGGCGCATCGCGGCGGACAACATCTGCGGCGGGGACAGCCGGTATTCGGGGAGCCAGGGCAGCAGCGTTGTAAAGGTGTTTGATTTGACAGCGGCCTCCACCGGCGTCAACGAGACCAACGCCCGGAAGGCCGGGCTGGAGGCGGACGCGGTGGTGCTGTCCCCCATGAGCCACGCGGGCTATTACCCCGGCGGCAGGGTGATGACCATGAAGGTGGTCTTTGAAAAGGGAAGCTTCCGTCTGCTGGGGGCCCAGATTGTGGGCTATGAGGGCGTGGATAAGCGGATTGACGTGCTGGCCACCGCCATCCGCGCCGGAATGACGGCCATCCAGCTCAGGGACCTGGACCTGGCCTATGCGCCGCCCTACTCCTCCGCCAAGGACCCGGTGAATATGGCGGGCTTTATGGTGGAGAATCTGGCCGGCGGCACTGTGAAGCAGTTCCGCCTGGAGGACGTGAAGACCCTGCCCCGGGACGGCAGCGTGACGCTGCTGGACGTCCGGACCCCCCAGGAGTACGCCGGCGGCGGGATTGAGGGCTTCCGGAACATCCCCGTGGACGCGCTGCGGGAGCGGCTGGGGGAGCTTGAGGCCGGCAAGCCGGTGTATGTTGTCTGCCAGAGCGGCCTGCGGAGCTACATCGCCTGCCGCATCCTGGCCGGACACGGCTTCGAGACCTATAACTTTTCCGGCGGATTCCGCTTCTATGACGCGGTGGTCAATGACCGCCGTCTGATTGAACAGGCCGCGGCGTGCGGCATGGACCTCCCGTGACAAAAATCCCCTCCCTGCGGCAGCCGCAGGGAGGGGATTCCGTTTGTTTGCTTCCAGCTCCGCTTAGTCGTTTCCCAGCTCCGCCAGCCTCTCCCCGGCGGTAAGCTCCACAACGCCCCGGGACAGCTTCACCAGACCCTCGCTCTGGAAATAGCGGAGAATCCGGGTGATGACCTCCCGGTGGGTCCCCAGGTGCCTGGCGATGGTCTCGTGGGTGATGGACAGCCGGTTTCCGCCCTCAATGGCGGACTCCTCCATCAGAAACGAGGCCACCCGTTTATCCATGCTTTTCCACATGACCTGCTCCACCAGCCACATGACTTCGGAGAACCGGGCGGCCATGACCTCGTTGGTGTAGTTGGCCGCGGCGGCGGATTCCTCCATGAGGCTCCGGTATGCCTCCGGGGGAATCACCCAGAGCTCCGTGTCCTTCTCCGCCTGGATGGTGATGTCGAATTGTACGCTTTTCAGCACGCAGGAGGCGGAAAACAGGCAGATATCCCGGTCAAACAGGCGGTAGACGGTGATTTCCCGGCCCTCATCCGAGAGGATATACGCCCGGAGCTGGCCGGATTTCAGCAGCAGCAGCCCGGCGCAGTCCGTGCTGCCGTTGTGAATGACGGTCCCTTTTTGAATCTGCCGGAAGGCCAGACCGGCAAGGATGCGGTCCTGCTGGGCCTTTGTCAGTTGATCCCATATGGGAAAACAGCTTTGAAACTCCATAATGCCGTCCTCGGGCCATGCCGTCCGCCGGCTTCACGTGCCGGCGCGATGGTCATGGCCTGCCCTCCTTTCCCCGTGGTTTCGCCGGGTTAGTCTGCCGCTCTGACGCTCAGGCCTCCCCCAGGGCATGGGGCAGGAAGTAGCGGATCTGCTTTTTCCACCAGGGCCAGTCGTGATTCACGTCGTATCCCCAGTAGTCCACCCAGGCGTTGACGCCCTTGCTCCGCAGCACGGCGTCCAGACGGCGGGTGCCCGCCAGCAGGGGTTCCTCCCAGGCCCCCTGACCTACGCAGATCATAATCTTCCGCTGGTTGTACAGCCGGAGATAGGGATGGTCCTCCGGCATCCCGGCAATGCTGGCGCAGGGGTCGTTGGCGTAGACCACCTCGTCCATGTATCCGTTGTACATGTCATAGGTGTCGTAGACGCCGGAGAGGGCGATGACGCTGTCGAAGACGTCCGGCCGGCGGAAGAAGAAGTTGCCCGCGTGATAGGCCCCCATGGAAAAGCCGGTGACCAGCAGGTTTTGTCCCGTGCCGTTGAGCTCCCGAATCCGGGGCGCCAGCTCCTCCATCACATAGCTGAACCAGCCCTCGTGAAGCCGCACCCGGTCATAGGGATTGCCCTCCACCAGGGAGAGGGTTTCCCCGTCGATGGTGTCGGCGGTGAAGAGCTGGATTTTCCCGCCCTCCAGATAGTCCCCCAGAGTCTCCAGCATACCGAAGCCCTCCCAGTCGAAAAAGCGGCCGTTCTGGCAGGGGAAGACCAGCACCGGCTTGCCGCCCTGACCGTAGACCTTGAATTCCATGTCCCGGTTTAAGTGGCGGCTGTATTCCTTAAAGTATTGGATGTTCATAGCTGTCTCCTTTCGTGTTCAGCCCCGGGGGGAAAAGCTGGCTTCCAGAGCCCGGAGCTCCTCCAGACCGATCATGCGGTTGAAGGCGGGGAAATCCACCTCCCGTTCCATGCAGGGCCGCAGGTCCCCGGTTTCCCGCAGCAGGTCCCCCGCCGCCTTCGTGGCGGCGTAGAGGGGAGCCATCGGGCAGATGGCGATGCGGAAGCCCATGCTGAAAAGGCGGTCCGCCGTGTCCAGGGGGGGCCTGCTCCACCATGTTGGCCATCAGGGGAGCCCCCACACGGGCGGCGGCGCTCCGGACCTGCTCCGGCGTTTGCAGGGCATCCACAAAAATCACGTCGGCCCCGGCGTCCCGGCAGGCGGCGGCCCGCTGACAGGCGTCGTCAAAGCCTGTGACGGCCACGGCGTCGGTCCAGGCAATCAGCACGGTGTCCGGGTCCCTCCGGGCGTGGACGGCGGCCCGGATTTTCGCCGTCATCTCATCCCTGGAAATCAGCTGCCTGCCCTCCATGTGGCCGCAGCGCTTGGGCCCTGGTCCTCCAGCTGGATGCCCGCCGCACCGGCGGCCTCGAATTCCGACACGGTCCGGACCACGTTCCGCCATAGCCGTTGTCCGCGTCTGCGATGACGGGGACGGCGGTGCAGGCGCAGGTGCTTCGGAGGGCGGCGGCCATCTCCTGAAAGGAGATGAGGCCGATGTCCGGCCGGCCCAGGACGCTGGCGGACACGCCGCAGCCCGTCATGTACACCGCAGGGAAGCCCGCCGCCTCAATCAGCCGGGCGGACCAGGCATCATAGGCCCCCGGGGCCATAACAATCCGGTCCCCGGCCAGCAGGGCCCGGAGCTGCGCGGCTCTGGTCATAGGTAAAGCCTCCTTTGCAGGTGGGGATGGGAGGCCCTGGGGCCTCTCAACGCGCTGGCCTTATCATAGCAGAAAGTCCCGCCGGACGCAAGGACTCCCTGCCGGCGGGACGTGTCCCTTTCCGCATTTTATAACATGCCATGCAGGGGAGGGGCTCTGTCCCCTCCCGTTCTTCCTCCATGCTTTCAGGGGATGGGCGGCCCCTGCATGAAGGAACACGCCTCCGTCCTCCGCCGGAGGGCCGGCGTTCCTCTCCCCAAGGCCACGGAAGCGTACAGGGACCAGCCTTCCGGCTGGTCCCTGCGGCGGGGGGACGCGCAAAGCGCGTTACTTCTGAATGGAGGCGGCAATGGCGTCGGCCAGGGCGTCGATCTCCGACTCGTTATCCGCCTTGAGGGAGGAGGTGACGGTCATCTCCTCGTCCAGAACGGTCATGTTTTTCAGGCTCTCGATTTCCTCCCGCATCAGCGCGCCGGAGCGGGGGGCCCAGGAGCCGCTGCCCATGATGGCAACGGTGCGCTTCTGGAGGTTCAGGGCCTTCATGTCCATCAGGAAGTTGTGCATGGGCGGGAAAATCCCCAGATTGTAGGTGACGGAGGCCAGAACCAGGTGGCTGTACTTGAAGAGGTCCGAAATCAGGTAGCTGACATGGGTGCTGGACACGTCGTAGAGCCGGGTGTTGGTGACGCCCCGGGCGGTGAGCTTGGCGGCCAGCACCTCGGCGGCGGCCTCGGTGTTGCCGTACATGGAGGCGTAGACAATCATGACGCCCTTTTCCTCCGGCTCATAGGTGGCCCAATGGGTGTATTTGCCGATGATATAGCCCAGGTCCTTCCGCCAGATGGGACCGTGGAGGGGGCAGAGCATCTTGATGTTGTCCAGGCCCACGATGCTGGCGGCCTTGTTCAGCAGGGCGACAACCTGGGGACCGTACTTGCCCACGATGTTGGTGTAGTACCGCCGGGCGTCGTCGATCCACTCCCGGTCAAAGTCCACCTCGTCGGCAAACAGCTTCCCGTCCAGGGAGCGGAAGGAGCCGAAGGCGTCGGCGGAGAAGAGGACGCCGTTGGTGGTGTCGAAGGTGACCATGGCCTCGGGCCAGTGGACCATGGGGGCATAGACAAAGGCCACGGTGTGTTTGCCGAAGCACTTGGTGTCCCCCTCCTTGACCTCCTCGATCTGGCTGGGGTCCAGGCCAAAACCGAACTGGTTGAGCAGAGTGACCGCCTTAGGAGTGGTGATGATCCTCACGTCGGGCCAGCGCAGGAGAATTTCCTCGATAGACGCGGCGTGGTCCGGCTCCACATGGTTGATGACCAGGTAGTCCAGAGGACGGCCCGCCAGAACGGCCTTGACATTGGCGATGAACTGCCGGCCCACGGCCCAGTCGGCAGTGTCGAAGAGGACAGTCTTCTCGTCCAGCAGGACATAGGCGTTGTAGGAAACGCCGTGGTACAGGGGGTGGATGTTCTCAAACAGGGCCAGACGGTGCTCGTCCGCGCCTACCCAGTACAGGTCGTCGGTGACCATGCGGTAATTATACATAGAGAGTTTCCTCCTTGTTATTTAATAGCAGTTGTGGTGAACCATCAGAATATCATCGAACCGGCGGGCTTCCAGGTCCTCGGGCTTAATAAAGAAGCAGAAGGTGTCTGCATCGCACCTCTGGGACAGGAGCGTCAGGTCGAACTGGAACAGCAGGACGGAATAGGCGGCATACGCCGTGTCCTCCAGGCGCAGGTCGCCGCTGCGCAGGGATGGGTGCCCTCCCAGCTTGAAGCCCCAGTTGCCAAAATCCTCGGTCAGGTCTATCACGCCGCCGCAGTCGCCGAGGTCGTAGCCTTCGGGATTCTCGTCCGGCTCGCCGGCCTCCTGACGCTGGTAATCCGCCAGAAAGAGCTTTTCCACCGTTTCTGCCCCGGTCTCAGAGCCCAGGTCGAAGAAAAATCCCTCTACGCCAAGCCCCAGTGTAGCAACCTCCTCTGCGGAGGCAAATTTCATGCCGCCGGTGACCTTGTCCATGGCCCAGCGCGTCTCAGGGACCTCATCCGGGTGGGCGGGGCCGTCCTCAGGGACCTCCGGGTACCAGCGCACCTGAAAGAAGCCAGCGTCCTGTTTCCACGCGAAGCTGTCCTCATAGAAAGACTCGAACTTCTCCTCCTCTGTGCAGAGGAAGAATTGCAGCAGACCGCGTTCCGGAAAGTCCTTCAAACGGGGGACCTGGGCGAAATTGATCTGGGCCATAAATTCCATGTCCGGGGCCGTCTGTCCGGCGGGGAGGCAGAAATCCCCGCCGAATTTGCTGTCTGTGGGACCGGGTGTTTCGTCAGGCTCTGGGATAATGCGGACACAGGGAAGCTTTGTGGACTCCAGAACCGACAGGATTTGTTCCTTTGTGACCATACTTCTTTTTTACGCCTCGATCTCAATAAACTGGTCTGCCGGTTCGCCGCAGTGGGGGCAGGTCCACCCCTCAGGCAGGTCCTTGAAGGCGGTGCCGGGCTTGACTTCGTTCTCCAGGTCGCCCTGCATGGGGTCGTACTCGTGGCCGCAGCCGTTGCAGATATAGAGCTTCCGGGGCTGATAGACCTTCTTGGGAACCTGCCGCTTCATTTTCACCATAGGCGGCGCGGGCTGCTTTTCCCCGGTGTCCAGGGCGGCGGTGAGCAGAGGCAGAATCTCCATCACGTCCCCTACGATGCCGTAGTCGCAGTTTTTGAAGATTTTCGCATTGGGATTTTTATTGATCGCCACAATACAGGACGCGTCCTTGATGCCCTTCAGGTGCTGAATGGCGCCGGAGATGCCGCAGGCAATATAGAGATTTCCCTTGAACTTCTGGCCGCTCATGCCCACATAGCGGTTCAGGGGCACGTATTTCAGCGTCTCGGCCACGGGACGGCTGGAGCCGATGGCGGCGCCGGCGGCTTTGGCCAGGTCCTCAATCAGCTTCATGTTCTTTTTCTCCCCGATGCCCTGACCGGCGGAAACCACCCGCTCCGCCTGGGTGATGGGGGTGTCCAGGGGGATGCCCACGGTGAAGTCGTGGCCGTCCTTCTTCAGGTTGGCCACCAGGGCCTCCACCTTCTCCTGAGGGGCGCCGTCCTTGAAAATCTGGCGTTTTCTCGCCCCGGTCTCAGGACCTCTGGGGCCCGCGGCGGGGGCGGAGGCCTCTTTGGCGGCCTTGCCCAGAATGTGGGAGGCGATGACCACCCGCTGAATTTCGTTGGTGCCCTCGTAGATGGTGGTGATTTTGGCATCCCGGTAGAAGCGTTCCACCTCCATGCCCTTCAAATAGCCGCAGCCGCCGAAAATCTGGAGGGCGTCGTTGGTGACCTCCAGGGCGATGTCCGAGGCGTACTGCTTGGCCATGGCGGACTCCATGCCATAGGGGACATGGGCCTGCTTCAGCTCGGCGGCGGAGTAGACCAGGAACCGGGCGCAGCGGAGCTTGGTGGCCATGTCGGCAATCTTAAAGGCGATATTCTGCTGCTGGCAGATGGGCTTTCCGAACTGGATGCGCTCCTTGGAGTATTCCACGGCGGCCTCATAGGCCCCCTGGGCGATGCCCAGGGCCTGGGCCGCAATGCCGATGCGCCCGCCGTCCAGAGTGGACATGGCAATCTTGAAGCCCTGGCCCTCCTTGCCCAGAAGGTTCTCCTTGGGAACCTTCACGCCGTTGAAATTCAGCTGGCAGGTGGCGGAGGAGCGGATGCCCATTTTGTCATAGTGCTCCTCAAAGGTGAAGCCCTCCCAGCCCTTTTCCACAATCAGGGCGCTGATGCCCCGGGTGCCGATGCCTGGGGTGGTGACGGCGAAGATGACATAGGTGTCCGCCTCTCCGCCGTTGGTGATGAAAATTTTCTCGCCGTTCAGGAGGTAATAATCCCCCATGTCCTCGGCGGTGGTCTCCGTGCCGCCGGCGTCGGACCCGGCGTTGGGCTCCGTCAGGCCGAAGGCCCCGATTTTCCGGCCGGAGCACAGGTCGGGCAGGTATTTTTTCTTTTGGGCCTCATTGCCGAAGGCGTGGATGGGATAGGTGCCCAGGGAGGTGTGGGCGGAGAGAATCACGCCTGCGCCGCCGTCCACCCGGGCCAGCTCCTCCACGGCGATGGCGTAGCTCAGGGCGTCGGCCCCCGCCCCCTCGAACTCGGTTTCATAGGGCAGGCCCATCAGGCCCAGCTCCCCCATTTTTTTCACGGCCTCCGCGGGGAAGCGGTTTTCCTTATCCAGCAGGAAGGCGATGGGCTTGATTTCGGCCTCAGCGAAGGCCCGGACCTTGGCCCGGAGTTCCTCGTGGGCCTGGGTGGTTTGATACAGCATGTGTGTGCCTCCTTTTCTTATATCATAAAAACTGGAGTATTACGCAAACAGTTCGCTCAGCGGCGTCCGCCTCAGCTCGGCGTTCAGGATTTCCTGGACCCGGTCCAGCTCCCGGCAGACGGCGCACTCCTCCCGGGACAGGTTTTCACATTGATACTCCCTCTGCTGGCAGCGGTTCAGCAGGGGTTCGTCCCCGGAGGCCCGGAACAGGTCGTACAGCGTCAGTTCCTCACAGGGCCGGCGGAGGAAATAGCCGCCGCAGACCCCTCTGCGGCTCTCCACAATGCCCACGGCGTGAAGCTGATTCAGCACCTTCAGCGTGATGGCCTTGGGCATGTGCTCCAGTCTGGCCACCGAGGCGGCGGACAGCTGTCCTTCTCTGTACAGGGCCCGGAGGACCCGCAGTGTATAATCCATTTCCCGTGTAATCAGCAAATACGACACCCCACATTCAGAGACTGGCCTCACAGCCCCTGAATACGATCCGCCTGCCGGAAAGATTCTCACGCGTCCGGCTCCTGCCGGGGCTGTCGGTCCCGTTTAAAATTACACTGATTCAGTTTATTATAGGTGCTTTTTGGCAAAATGTCAATAGATTTCCTTAAAATGCTGGAATGAATTGGTTGAACTCACAAAAGGGCTCCGCTGTGTTTGGCAGAAACTTACAGTCCCCGGACATGAAAAAAGCCCGGCGGCCTGCCGGACTTTTATCCTAATCCTGGGAGCAGCGGAGGAGCTCGGCGTACTGTTCCGGGGTTACTACCGCCCGCAGTGTCTCCATGCCCTGGGCATACTGGTTTTCATAGGCGGCGAAGCAGTCGGTCCGCTGGAGGCGGAAGCCCTCCCGGACATAGAGCAGCAGGGCCTTCCAGCTCCAGGGCTGGGTGTGGATATAGACGGGGAACTCCCCCAGGTCCTGAAAGACGGCCAGGGTCTCCCGGCAGAGGGCCCGTCCCAGTCCCCTGCCCTGAGCATGGGGGGAAACGGCTAACCAGTGGAGGGATGCGATTTCCCCCTGTTCCCGGGGGTCCCGCCAGGCGGTGCAGGTTCCCAGCACACGGCCCTCCCCGTCCACGGCGAAGCGGCACCGCCGGGCCAGAGCCCGGGGGTCCCTGCAGTAGGTTTCGAGAAAATAGGCCAGGGCCTCCTCCTGAGAGGCAAAGTCCCCAATTTCGTATTCCAGGGCGGCCCAGGCCGCCTCATCCCCCGGCTGCCAGCCCCGGAGGCGGACGCCCTCCGGCAGGGCGGGGTCCCGCCTCTGCCAGCGGTCGCAGCGGAGAATCAGGCTGTAAAAGGGAATGGACCGGTCCGGGACGCTCACGGCTTCCCGCCCTCCCGCAGCTCCAGGGCCAGGACGGGCCGCCGGGTGGTGATGTTCCGCACCCCCAGGCCCAGGAACCAGCTCAGCTCCCAGCCGTCGTTGACGGTCCAGACCGAGAGGCCCACGCCGGCCCGGGCCAGGGTCTCGGCCAGCCGCCGGGTCACAAGGCCCTGATAGATGTTGACGGTGGCGATGCCGGACTGCCTGCAGACGGCGGCGATGGTCTCTGCCGCCTCCAGCTCAAAATTGGGGATTTCCCGGTATTTGAGGTAGAGGTCGGGGACGTATTCCTCCATGTTCAGATAGACCTCCGCCCCGGGGACGGAGACGGCGGCGTTTACCGTCCCGGAGAGAATCAGCCGGCCTCCCAGACCTGCCTCCTCCGCCAGGCGGCAGACGGCCGCCTCCAGTCCCGGCTCCTTGAGGTCGCAGTTGATGCGTATGCCGGGACGGGCCGCCGTCATCCGGAGAACCTCCGCCAGCCGGGGGGCCTCCTCTCCCACGCCGTCGTGGCCGATGGCCAGGGCTCCGCCGGGGAGGCGGCGCACGTCCACCTCCAGGGCGTCCGCGCCGCAGGCCAGGGCATAGGATACGAATTCCAGGCTGTTGTCCGGCCTGCCCTCCGCCCCGGTGTGGGCGGTTATTTGTGTCTTCATAGAGCTTCTCCTTCTGATTCAATTAGGAATGAGGAATTAGGAATTAGGAATTAGGAATGAGGAATGAGGAATGAGGAATGAGGAATGAGGAATGAGGAATGAGGAATGAGGAATGAGGAATGAGGAATGAGGAATTGCCTTGTGTTCGTTCAAATTCCTAATTCCTGACTCCGAAAGGGGCCAAACCGGCGGAAGGGCTGAGCCCTTCCGCCGGTGCGGGTTTACTTTTCCCACTCGTTTTCCTTGAGGTTGGTGTAGATATACACGCCTGCCGAGACGGAGCAGATCAGGAACATGATGACCGACAGAGCCGCGGAACGGTTGTAGGCCAGATACTTGTTGAACTGATCGAACAGGGCGATGCCCAGCATCTTGGGGGCGCTTCCGCCCATCAAATAGGGGGTGGTGAAGGAGCCCACATTGGACATGAACACGAAGGTGGCCGCCACCACCACGTCCTTGATGGACAGGGGCAGGATCATGGAGGTGAAGACCTTGAACTTGCCGGCTCCCACGTCCCGGGCGCCCTCGATGATGGAATCGGGGATGGCGCCCAGGCCGGCGGTAATCATCAGCGCCGCGAAGGGGATGTTGAACCAGAGGTTCATCATAATCATGCCGCTGGCGTGGTACATCAGGCCCAGCTTGATGTCGTGTCCGAAGATCAGGCCGATCCGGTTGATGAGGCCGGAGTCCCGGATGATGGTAATCATGGCGTACACCGCGCACATGGCGGGGACGAACCGGGGCACCAGGTACAGCGTGCCGATGGTCTTGGCAATCCTGGACCTGACGAACCGGAGGTACAGCGCCAGCAGATAGGCCACCACAATGGCGATGGCCACCGTCATCAGGCACACGTACAGGGTGTACAGGATGTTTTTCAGCTGGGCGGGCTCGGTGAAGAAGTAGGCGTAGTTATCCAGCGTAAACGCGCCGGTCTTGGAGTCCTGGAAGCTCTGAATCACCGCCAGGACAATGGGGTAGGCCACGGTCAGCATGACGACGAGGAACGCCGGCAGAACCAGACCGTAGGCTACCAGATTTCGCTTCAGGCTTTTACTCATAGGTATCCCCTCGTTATCGGTGGATTTGTGTCAGCCGATGGTGGCGATCTCGTTGTCCCAGCGCTCGTTGAAGGAGGTGGACAGACCGCCGATGGACTGGAGACGGAAGTTGGACACGTCCAGACCCTGAAGGTCCTCATAGCCGGTCATGTCCATGGTGGAGGCGTCGATCAGGGGGATGGCGGCCATCTGCTTGACCATCAGCTCCTGAGCGGCGGGAGAAAGCATGTAATTCATGAAGGCGTAGGCGCCCTCGGTGTTGGAGCCAAAGGTGGGGATAACCAGGGACTGGAGGGAGCCGGTGAGGGCGGGTTCAATCTGGGTGATTTTGATGCTGTCCTTGATCTCGCCGGAGGCCCGCTGGGACAGGACCATGTCCGCCCAGTTGGGGCACATGTCGATTTCGCCCTGGTTCAGCAGGTCCAGAGTGCCCTGGTTCTTGTTGGGATAGACGATGGAGCCGCCGGAGGCATACATGTAGGGGTGGATTTCCTTCAGGAAATTGAAGCCCTCGTCCCACTCGCCGGTCCACTTCTCGTCGTCGGAGGTGAAAGCCTCCTCAGGCAGGAAGTTGTACACGGAGCTGCGGGCAAAGGAGTCGCCTGCGCCGCCGGTGCCGGGGGTGTTGTAGGCAAAGCGGCCGGGGTTGTTCTTCATCCACTCCACCAGCTCATCCATGGTGGCGGGGGGAGTGGGAACCTTGGCGGAGTCATAGGCCAGGATGACGGTGGTGCCGCGGTAGGGCTGGCAGTATCCGTCGGCAATGGAGCTCTTGGCCTCCACGCTGGCGGCATTGGGAATCTTGGCGCTGTCCAGCTTCACGAACTGCTCCTGGCCGATGAGGGAGACCAGCTTGGATAGGTCGTCGCCGCTGAGGTCCACGATGTCGTAATCCGTGTTGGTCTGTCCGGCCTTGGAGGCGGCGGACAGCATATCGGCCAGGGTCTGGGCGCCGGTGCCGGAGAGCATGAACTGGAGGGTGACCTCATACTGGCCGGCGTACTCGGAATTGGTGTTGAAGTCGCTGACAAGGGCCTCGAAAATCTCGCGGACGTTGTCGGAGCCGGTGGCCCAGAGGCTGACGGCCTTCTTGGGCTCGCCGCTGCCGGAATCGCCGGAGGAGGAACCGCCGGAACCGCTGTCTTTGCCGCCGCAGCCGGTGAGCAGCGCCGTCAGCATCACGGCGGACAGGAGCATTGCGAACAGTCTTCTTTTCATAGAAATCTCCTTTCAAATCGTTGCAGGTCTGATGTCATGTATGGGTCGAGGGGGATACTCCCCTGATAACAGGGTACTGCTTCAGGCGGGCCCGTTAAAACACGGTGTGCTTGCCCACGGCGAGACTCACCGGGTCGCCCTCCTTCAGGCGCTCGCTGAGGTCCCGGTTGATGTAGCACTTGATGACGTCTTCCCCATGCTGGGCGGTCATGACCACGTAGTGGCCCAGCAGCATGATGGTCCGCACCGTGGCGTCGAACTGGCCGCCGCCGTGGCCCTGGGACACCGTCAGGTCCTCGGGCCGGACGGCGATGGTCTTCCCGTCCTTTTTCAGGAAGTTCATCTCGCCGATGAAGGACGCGACGTGGAGGGTGGCGGGCTTGTCGTAGATTTCCGCCGGGGTGCCGGTCTGCTCGAATTTGCCCTTGTTCATGACCACAATCCGGTGGGACAGGGACATGGCCTCCTCCTGGTCGTGGGTGACGAAGATGACGGTGATGCCCAGATCCTGCTGGATTTTCTTCAGCTCCTCCCGCATCTGCTGGCGGATTTTGGCGTCCAGGGCGGAGAAGGGTTCGTCCAGAAGCAGCAGAGAGGGCTTGAGCATCAGGGACCGTGCAATGGCGATTCTCTGCTGCTGGCCGCCGGAGAGCTGGCCGGGGTACTTCTTTTCGCAGCCGGGCATGGACACCAGCTGGAGGTACTTCTTCACATCCGCGTCAATCTCCGCCTTGGGGACCTTCCGCAGCTTCAGGCCGAAGGCCAGATTCTCATAGATGGTCATGTGGGGCCAGAGGTTGTAGCTCTGGAACACCATGGCCGTGGGCCGTTTCTCCGGGGGCAGGCTGATGATGGACTGGCCATCCACGGTGATGTCGCCGGAAGTCACGTCCAGAAAGCCGCCGATGGTCCGCAGGATGGTGGTCTTGCCGCAGCCGGACGGGCCCAGGAAGGTGACGATTTCTCCCTCGTAAATATCAAGGTTAATATGTTCAACGCCGTCTCCGTTGTCATATTTTTTGGTCATATCCTTGATTTGCAGTTTGATTTTGCGCTCGCTCATGAGTGTCTTCTCCTCCAAACTCCGTTATTTCATCTTGAAGCCGCCGGAAATGGCCTCGGGTCCGATGTACTTCCGCATGAGGAAGATCATCAGGGCGGACGGGATAATCAGCAGAATCGCGAACACCGCGCCAATCTGCACCGCCGAGGAGTCCAGCACGATGCCGTACATGGCCACGGGCATGGTCTGCACCTTGGCAAGACCCACCAGCAGCGTGCCCTGAGCCTCCTCCATGGAGCCCAGGAAGGTGTACAGCGTGGCCACGGCGATGCCGGGCATGGCCATGGGCAGGGTGATTTTGAAGAAGGTCCGGACAGGGCCCGCGCCCACGTCCCGGGCGGCCTCCTCCTGCTGGCGGTGGACCGAGCGGAAGGCGCTGGCGGGAAGCCAGACCATGAACATCATGGAGTTAATCATGTGGATGATGACCACGCCGGCATAAGTGCCCATCAGGCCGTAGCGGTAGAACAGCACGGCGATGGAGGTGTAGATGCCCAGCTTGGGGAAGGCGTTGGTCAGCAGGAAGGACAGCATGAAGAGCTTCCGGCCCCGGTATTTGAACCGGGCGATGGAATACGCCGCGGGAATGCACAGCACCATGGACACCGCCGTGGTGATGATGGCCACGATGAAGGACTGGACAATGGAGGAAACCAGGCTGTTCTGAGCAAACACGTATTTCCACCACTTGAAGCCCCATTCCTGGGGGAGGACCGCCGGAACGGTGTACTCGTTGGCAAAGGCCAGCATCAGCATGTTGAGCATGGGTCCGTAAAAGAACAGGATAAAGGCCGCCAGCAGGAGGAATTCCAGGAACTTCTTCCTGCCCACGGCGTGATAAAAGCGCCGGGGATTCAGCATTTTGAACATGTTACGGAGTCACCTCTTCTTCCTTGTTCGTCAGGGTGTTGTTCGGTTTCCCCGCAGGGGAAACCGGGAAAGGGGGCCCCCTTTCCCAGGGTGTCGTCTGCCCTGAATCATCTCCTCCCATCTCCGTGGAGTTTTCGGGATTTGCCCGTGCCCGCGCGCTGCCTGCCGGCCCTGGAGGGGGAAATGGATACAAAAATATAAGAGTCGGCAGCCACACAAGCGCCTCCGCCGCGGCATGACGCGGAAGGGGGTGGATTGCGCGCTTTAGACTCTCATTCTCCCAAGCACACGGTATTGATTTCCTTTACACTACCACATTTTATCCCGTCCGGCAAGTCAAAAATGGCAGCATGACGAAATTCCGCTGTATTTCATAGGTGAAGCAGAAAAAAATTGTGCATTTTGCATATTGCTTTTTGCCTGCGTTTGTATTCTAAATTTTAATATCGGAAGAATGCCGGGACACTCGTCCGGGTCCGCCCCGGCTGCGGAACGAAAGGAGAGGAGGGCTTATGGCCGTCAAGCTGAAGCAGTTTGTAGAGTCCATGCAGGACGCGCCGGTCATCGCCGCCGTGAAGGACGACGGGGGACTGGAGAGGGCCCTGGAGTCGGACTGCACGGTGATTTTTTTGCTCTACGGCACCATTCTGAACGTCCGGGACCTGATCCGGCAGGTGAAGGAGGCGGGAAAGCTGGCCTTTATCCACCTGGATTTAATCGAGGGCATGTCCGCCCGGGACATCTCCGCCGAGTTCATCGCCAGCAGCACCGAGGCCGACGGCATTATTTCCACCCATCCCAACCTGATTCGCCGGGCCAGGGAGCTGGGCCTGCTGACCATCCAGCGTTTTTTCATGCTGGATTCCCTGTCCTTCGCCAATGTGCTGCGCCAGAGCTCCAACGCCGACGCCGTGGACGTGCTGCCCGGCGCCATTCCCAGCGTCATCAGCCACCTGGTGAAGGAGGTCCGGCAGCCCTTGATTGCCAGCGGCCTGCTGCTGGACAAGTCCGACGTGGTGGCGGCCCTGTCCGCCGGGGCGGTGGCGGTGTCCACCACCAGCGAGGCTCTCTGGTCTGTTTGACCCGCGGGACAATAGGCAAAACGCACAAAGATAACGGCATTGCTTTAGCTGATTCGTACAAATTCCGTCTTGCCTTTTGTGCAATTTATGCTAAAATAGGAGCAGTTCTTCGGTGAAGCACCAAAAGGAGATGACTGCCATGTCGTTACACATGTTCCATAGACGCCGGGAGCGTTCCGACGCCCGCTGGTTTCAGATGATGCGTCAGGCCATGCTGTTCCGTCAGATTCCCTGACAGAGCCCCCAGGCCTCGCACAAGCGTGAGAAAAGCGCCCCCGTCCGGCAAAAGCCGGACGGGGGCGCTGTTTTTGCCTCCGGGGGCGGCGGCCTCTACAAACCGTCTGCCGGTGAAACAGCGTATAGGGGAGGGGCTCTGTCCCCTCCCGTTCTCTCGGGCTCTTTGTGCTTTCGGGGGACGGGCCGGGCCGCCGGAAAACGGACGGGGCCCGGGTCTCGTACCGCCGGGCCGCCGGGGGCGGCGGCTCTTGCGGACCACCTACCGGCGGGCTGGGGCTCGGAAAATTTGGCCGACGGTTTTGTAACCGTCGGCCAATGTGTTTGAATGTTTGATGTGTTTAGTCAGGGTAGCGGGTGTAGGCGACGTAGGAAATGTTTCGATAGAGTTCATCGTTGATATACGATGTTCCATAGTTTTTGTAGATAACTTTACTATTGAGGTTGCCTTCGTATGTGTCGATGAAGTATCGGGTTACACCGTTGACTGTGTCGGTTTTGTTAACACTGGATGCGGCCGTGAGCACGTGTAGTGCCTTTCCGTTTTCGTCAAGTTTTACAATTACGTCACCCGGTCGTACTTGTGCTACGCTGCTGAGTTGCCGGATGGGGAAGTTTTCGCCGCCGTTGTCTCGTCCGCCAAAGATGGCGTCGCTGACAAGGCTGGCAAATCCTCCGCATGCGCCAGACATGCTTGCATGGTGTGTGTTGCTGATTTTTGTCATTGCACCGCTGATGTCACCAAGTTTGCGCCCGTTGATTTCAATATATGCGTTGCGTCGAGCGCGGATGTCCCAAGGTGTGTTGCTTGGATAGACCTTGAGAATTTCGTTGATAATCTTGAGCGCATTGGTGGGGGTGGGCTTGCTGCCATCACGGAGTGTCAGAGCTGCAGATTCTTCGGGCTTGGTTTCAGGTGCAGGAGTAGGAGTTTCAACCGGCTTAGGGTCGGGAGTGGGCTCCGGTTTGACCTCGGGCTTCTGAGAAGTTCCGTCATCGAACTGGTCGTTGTCCTTGTCGCCGGTGACAGGCGCGTACTGAGCCATGCGCTGAATAACGATAGCTGCCTGTCCGCGGTTCATGATGTTAGTTCCGACGAAGCGGCCGTCAGAGTAACCAGAGATAATGCCCAGAGCGTATACGTTCTTTACGGCGTCCTGATACTGGCTGGGGATATTCTTGTAGTCAGTAATCTTAGCCTGGATAGCCGTTTTCTGACTGGCGCTGGCGGCAAAGCCCTTTGTTTTCATGATATTGGTCATGAGCTGAGCCATGTCGTACCGGTTGATGCCAGTTCCCATGACGCCGTCCAGATAGGTCCAACGAAAGCTTGTGTTGTTTAGAGTTCCGTTTGAGGCCAGAGTGTACGTCGTGGGGCCAAATGTGCCATAAGTTTTCTTGATATAGTCAGTTTCGTACTTGGCAATCTGGTCAGCGTAGAATCCGCGGGCCAGCATAGCGCAGAAGTGGCTCTTGGCTACAGTCTTGGCGGGCTGGAAGGTTCCGTCCGCATAGCCGTTGACGATACCCTTTCCGGCGCAGTACATGATGCCGGTATAAAAAGTGTGGTTCGTCGGCACGTCAGAGAAGCTGATGGGCTGAGCCCCTTCGTCCTGGGTTTCGGGCTGGGGCTCGGGCTGGGTTTCAGGCTGAGTCTGGGTCTCGGGCTGGGTTTCGGGCTCAGATTCGGGTTCCGTCTCAGGCTGAGCTTCCCGGGCCAGCAGGATGGCGTCCACCAGAGCCTTCACAGTTTCCCGGTCCTCGGGGCTGAGGGCGTCCAGGTCGGGGAGCTCATAGCTTCCGTCCCAATCAGCAAATAATTCTGCGATGAGCCTGAGACTGGGGTCGATCTCATCGGCGGTTTCCGCCGCCAGGGCCGGGACGCAGAGACCCAGGCACAGCGCCAGAGCCAGGAACAGGGATGCGAGTCGTTTTTTCATGATGTAAAACTCCTTTCAAAGTTGGGGCCTAATTAACCCCTCTATAATATAAGTTCTTTGAAAGGAGGCCGAGGTTTTATTTTTTTCTAAAATTTTTCGGAAATTTTTTGTTTTTCCGCAATTGTTTACAATTTGTTCATAAACACCCCTCAGAAATGCCTCTTAGACATAGCTCTGGCTGGTCACGTCGAACACGCCCCGGGTGGTAATCCGCAGGGAGGGAATCACCGGCAGAGCCATGAAGCTGAGGGTCATAAAGGGGTCCACCCCCCGGGAGACGCCCAGGGCATGGGCGGCGGCCTTGGCGGCCTCCAGCTGTTCGTTCACTTTCTCCAGAGGCTCGCCGCTCATGATGCCGGCAATGGGCAGGGGCAGCTCCGCCTTCACCTCGCCCTGGTCCCACACCACAATGCCGCCGTTCAGCTCCGCCACCCGGTTGGCAGCGGCGGCGCAGGCGGCCTCGCTGGCCCCCACCACGATGATGTTGTGGGAGTCGTGGGAGATGCTGGTGGCTACGGCCCCGGACTTCAGCCCGTAGCCCTGGAGGAAGCCCACGCCGATGTGGCGGGTGTTCCTGTGCCGCTCCACCACGGCGATTTTCAGCACGTCATATTCCACGTCGATGCGGTCGGAGTAGCCCGCGTCCACAGTGGTGATTTCCCCGCTGACCATGCCGATGATGCCCCGGGGCCGGTGGTCCTCAAAGTCCTGGGGGGTAAGGGTCTGGAGGTGGAAGGTGCCGTGGGCCCGCTCCGTCAGATAGGGCTCCACCCGGGGCAGGGGGAAGTCCCGGACCACGCCGTTTTCCACCATCAGTTCGCCCTTTTTGAAGACCTTTTCAATGTTGAAATGCTCGAAATTGTCGATGATGACAAAGTCCCCCAGATAGCCCGGCGCGATGGCCCCCCGGTTGTTCAGCAGGAAGTACCGGGCGGCGTTGTGGCAGGCCACCTTGACGGCGGTGATGGGGTCCGCCCCCAGGCGGATGGCCTCCTTGACGATGTAGTCGATGTGCCCTTTTTCCAGCAGGTCGCTGGGGTGCTTGTCGTCGGTGCAGAACATGCAGCGCTCGGCGTATTTGCCGCACAGCAGGGGGGCCAGGGCCTCCAGGTTCCGGGCGGCGGTGCCCTCCCGAATCATGATGAACTGGCCCCGCTCCAGCTTGGCAAGCGCGTCCTGAAAGTCGTGGCACTCGTGGTCGGAGTAGACCCCGGCGGCGATGTAGGCGTTGAGGTCGTTGCCCTGGAGATCCGGCGCGTGGCCGTCGATTTTCTTGTGGTGGGCCTGAGCGGCCACGATTTTTTCCACCGGCTGGTCGTCCCCGGCGATGATGCCCACGAAGTTCATCATCTCCGCCAGCCCCTGGACTCTGGGGTGGTCATAG